>Ga0209555_10000166_pt1 | contig 57132 bp, 57 predicted proteins | sample SaaInl85LU_5_DNA_FD_184643 | JGI IMG/M metagenome (GOLD analysis project Ga0209555, IMG submission 184643) | Marine microbial communities from expanding oxygen minimum zones in the Saanich Inlet - ESP_85LU_5_DNA (SPAdes) (version 2) | ecosystem: Environmental > Aquatic > Marine > Intertidal...
ATTGAAATTAAAGCGTTCTGCAACTTTCATCAACATATTGATTTCACTTTGTACATATGAATGACAGCTAATAAAACGCTCTTTATTTAAAATTTCAGCCAAAACCTCTAGTTCTAAATCAACTCTGTAGGCTTGTCCACTTTTTTTCTTTAAATCATAGGCCTTAGCTCTGGAAAAGTAGTCAACATAAGTTTGCTCAACTCCCATTCGTGTTTGTGGAAAACGTTCGTAGCTCCCCCAATTGGATTGTTTTACATTTTCACCCAATGCAAATTTGATGAACTTTGGAGAGTTATTGTAAATCAGGTTTTTAGCGGATTCTCCCCATTTCAGTTTAATAATCGCTGATCGCCCACCAATAGGATTGGCTGATCCATGTAAGATTTGAATGGTTGTAACGCCTCCAGAAAGGTTTCTATAAATATTAACATCATCAGCATCCACAACATCTTCTATACTAACTTCAGCTGAAGAGTTTTGTCCTGCTTCATTGATACTTGCTGCCGCAATATGTGAGTGTTCATCAATAATTCCAGAAGTAAGGTGTTTTCCTGTAGCGTCAATAATTCTTGCATTTTTATTTTTAATATTTTGACCGATGGCTGCAATTTTTCCATCTTTGATTAATACATCTGTATTAGCGAGAATTCCATCATTTTCATTGGTCCAAACTGTAGCATTTTTAAAAAGTAAAGTTTCAGCTTCTGGGAGTTTGTCAAATCCATAGGGACCATTTGGATAACTGACTGGTAAAATTGTTTTTGTTTTGTTATCCTTTTTGTCTTTTTTGGTTTTATCTTCTTTTTTATCGGCCTTAATCAATGTTAGATTTTGTGTTGAACCATCTGTAAAATTAAGTATCCCATTCAAATTAGAACTACTATCAACTTTTGCGCTAAAACGCATAAAATTTTGTTGCAAAGTATCTTTGGAAGTAAATAGAAGATACACCCAGTCTTTATCTTGTTTTACAGAACAACTTAATTTTAGACTATCTGCCTTAAGTGTTGCTTTTGGCGCTTCTTTTTTACCTGAAATATCAAGATTATATTCATTTTTATCAAACTTAAAAGTATATGATCCTCTAACATCTTTACTATTGAAATCTCCAAAAATTGTTCTAGATCCTCTGATCCAATGCTCATAAATAGAAGTTGTGCTTTCAAAAGCATCTCCAGAAGTGATGGTAAAGTTAGCATAACTTCCATTTTGAAGATTTCCGATTTTATTATTTCTTAATAGTTGAGAAGGAATCGTTGTGAGAGCTTCTAATGCTTTTGTTGGACTTAGACCATGGTCAATAGCATTTTTAACATGGGTTTTAAATTCTTTTACAGATTTTAAACCATTTGTTGTTAATGCAAATTTAATATTATGTTCTTCAAAAACTTTTGGATTTGAGGGTCTTTGGTTCCATTCTTTCATGCTTTCCAGTTCCAATTTATTGGCAAGAAAGCTATTCTCAACATCATAAGGTTTTGGAAAATTTACAGGAAGAATATAAGCTGCATTGGTATTTTTGATGGTATTGATACGCTCATATTCGTCACCACCACCAAGAATGATATATTGAATTCCAAATTGATCTCCCACGGCATCTGCTCTGAGGGCATTGGCTCTGCTTCCTGCTCCCATAATTTGTACTAAATCAGAATTGCTATTAAAAGCCTCTATAGAGCGATCTGTTGTTTTAGAATTTCCTTTTTTATACCAGTCAGCATCATGATACAATTGTCTTAGAAGTGCCATACCTCCCATGATAGATGTCGGGTAAGATTGTTGTGTTTGAATACTTCTTGAAAATGAAAGATATTGTCCAGAGCGTCCAGAAATGATTCTTTTAGCATCAGTACCATTTAAATCAAGTGCGATTAGCGCACCACTTCCGCGAACAATCCCATCTTCCATGTGAGTATTCACGATTCCAAAACCTTGTTCAAGCATAGTTTTGGCTGTTTTTTCATCAAATTCAAATCCATCAATGGCATTTTGCTCAGGACGAATATGGTCATTCCAATAAAACCCTTCTCTTGATGGGCCATACTGTGGTGATCTTCCGTTTCCACTAACACGTTTTGGTTTGGTCACGCCAAAAGTAGAGTACATATCTATAAACGATGGGTAAACACTATTGCCTTTGGCATCAATAATTTCAGAATTTTTAGGAATTTGAATATTTTTTCCGCTACGCACTACTTTACCATCTTTTATCAAAAGTGTACCATTTTCGATAACTTTTGTTGGGGTGATATAGAGTTTTGCGTTGGTAATGGCGGTGTAGTTTGTAATCTCAGTTTTTACACCATCATTTTTAGGAAAATAATCTTGTGTATAGCCTATAGAAACACAAAAAATTCCAATGATTAGGAGTTGAATTTTTTTCATAGTAATAATTTATCGACGCTAAATATAAGCATAAACTTTCTAAAGAAAATCATAAAACTTTGGAGTATATTTTTTCTAAAGCTGTGCTTCAAAATGTCCAACAATCAACCCAACAACATAGCTATAGCTCTCAATTCCCTTATCTTGAGCATTAGCTTTTAAAAAATGGCTGTAAATGGATTTGAAAAAGGGTTCCAAAGGATTGTTGTATTGTGCCCATTTGGCACTTCTTTTTTCAAAATCAATCAAAATACCAGGATTGATACGTTCTTTTAATGATTTGTATGCTTCTTTGTCCCTTTTAAATACTTCGCTTAAACAGTAGCGTAAAGCAAAGGAGTACCCGCTATATTTGAAATAATCATTACTATGATTAGCACATACCAAAAACCCTATAAAATTAGCTTCATTTTCTGCAGCATAGCCAATTTGATGGGCTTGCTCGTGAGCCAAAGTCAATGGCATAGAATTTTTTGGATGATGACGATTAACTTGTGCTTCATTGGTGAATGGGTTTAAGTATCCACTAAACCCCATATATGCTAGTGGTGTACTTAGTAAAGAATATTTTTGACTTGAATTATCATACTCAAAAACACTATTATTAAATCCCTTAAAAGACAACACAGCGAGTTCATCAAATGTGTAAGTAGTATTTACAACTGCACTACTATCCTGTACTAATTTAAGATGAAGTAGATTGGAATTTTTAATGATGTGTTCCGTCGTTCTCAAAAGTTGTTCTGTTGTATAAATAGGGTTTATGCCTTGTTTTTTATAAAGCGGTAATCGGTAATAATTCAACCCCCAAAATAAATGAAACACGAAATACAAAACAGAAACTACGCACAACAAATTGAGGATTGATTGGATAGGTGTTTTAAAAAATTGTTTTAGGTTTTTAAATCCCCACCAAAGACCAAAACCAAATGCAGTGCTATAAAGTAAATCGCCTGCCGAAAATGGAATCCATCCATAGAAAAGCCGAAGTATACTCGAAATTTTTGGATAAAGCCATTCACTGTAATTTTGCTCTACCCACGTTCTGTTTTTTGCTAAAAGGTTGAGAATGAGTATCTGAGGAATAATACTGAAAGCAATACAAAGTCTTAAAGTTTTTGACATGACTCAAAAATAAAAAATAATATTTAGGTTTAGACTGTTATACGTACCTTTGTAACTGAAAAATTTATAGCTATGAGTGATGCAGTAAGACAATTAGAGCCCGTAGAAATCTGGTCTAATTTTGCCGATTTAAACGCCGTTCCTCGTCCCTCCAAAAAAGAGGAACGTGTGATTGCTTTTATAAAAACTTTTGGTGCTTCTTTAGATTTGGAAACGTTTGAAGGTGAGGTTGGTAATGTTATTATCAAAAAACCGGCAACACCGGGAATGGAAGATCGAAAAACAGTTGTATTGCAATCGCACTTGGACATGGTGCACCAAAAAAATGCAGATACCGATTTTGATTTTCTAACTCAAGGAATTCAAATGTACGTAGATGGCGATTGGGTAAAAGCCAGAGGGACAACACTTGGTGCCGATAATGGTTTGGGTGTGGCCTCAATCATGGCAGTTTTGCAAAGTACAGATATACCACATCCAGCAATTGAAGCCCTTTTTACCATTGATGAAGAAACAGGAATGACTGGGGCTATGGGGCTTAAGGGTGGAATTCTTAATGGCGATATTTTACTCAATTTAGATACCGAAGAAGACGATGAAATAGGGGTGGGCTGTGCTGGTGGAGTAGATGTTACCGCCACACGATCATATATTCAAGAACCAACCTCACAAACATCGTTTCCATATGTTATAACAGTAAAAGGACTTCAGGGTGGCCATTCTGGTATGGATATTCATAAAGGTTTTGGTAATGCCAATAAAATTTTGAGCCGATTGTTGTACAATGGCTTTGAACGCTTTGGTCTACGCGTGTCTAAAATAGATGGAGGAAGTTTGCGCAATGCCATTCCTAGAGAAAGCACTGCTATTGTTGTGGTTGATGCTGTGCATAAAACAACTTTTGAGGACGCTACAACTACATTAATCTCTGCTATTGAAAAAGAATTTCAAACGCTAGAACCAGATTTAAATATTTCTTTAACCCCAACAAATTTACCTGAAACGGTAGTGGAATTGGGCGTACAACAACCCTTACTTAAAGCCTTGAATGTCGCACACAATGGTGTGTTTCGTATGAGTCCAGATATTGAAGGTTTGGTAGAAACCTCCAATAACGTAGCTCGGGTTTTGGTAGAAAAAGGCCAACTTAAAGTAGGTTGTCTTACACGATCTTCAGTAGAAAGCTCAAAGTGGGACTTAGCACAAGTCTTACGCGCTACTTTTGAATTGGCGGGGTGTACAGTAGAATTTTCAGGTGATTACCCAGGATGGACTCCCAATATGAATGCGTCTATTTTAAAAGTTTTAAAAGGATTGTATGTCAAACTTAACAATGCTGAACCTCATGTAGCGGCTTGCCATGCAGGTTTAGAATGTGGGATTTTAGGTACCCATTATCCAGAAATGGAAATGATAAGTTTTGGCCCTAATATAAAAGGCGCACACTCCCCAGACGAACGTGCACAAATTTCTTCGGTAGAGAAATTTTGGGTATTTCTTAAAGCGATTTTAGCTGATATTCCAATAAAATAATTACAAAAAAACCACGCTATTTGCGTGGTTTTTTTTTGTATTGCAATAGAAGTTTTATTTTTCTTGTTCTTCATCAACCATTTCGATAATAAAAATCAAATCGGAGTTTGGCGCAATAGGACCACGGCCAGCTTCGCCATAGGCCAAATGAGATGGAAGGTATAAAAAGGTTTTATCGCCCTTTTTCATATTAAACACCCCTTCTTTAAAGCCAGGAATCATTTGTGCATCAGCGCTAATTTGCATTGGCATCAAATTATAAAAACCACGTTGTTCTTTCTTTTCGTCGTAAGTACCACATTTTATGTCAATGTCTTTAATGTTAGTTCCAAATAATTTTCCATCTGTAAAGTAGCCTTGATAATAGAGTTTTACTGACTGTCCTTGCTTTGGTTTCTCTCCATTACCTTTTTTGATCGTGTAGCTTAATAATCCTGAATCGCTAGTAGTTGCTTTGCTTTTATAATCTTCCAAAACAGGCAAAATTTCTGCAGCGGCAGTTTCCATTTTTTCTTCAGCAATTTTCTTTTGGCGCTCTGCTTCTTGCTTCGCTTCTTCAATTTTCTTTAAACGTTTTTCTTCAAGCAAAGGAAACTCCCTGTTCCAGGTTTTTGCAGCATTAAAACGGTTTGCACTAAATCCTTGTCGAATAATATTTAACGATAAAATTCGTATATCCTCTAAAGGTTTATTGCTTCCAGGCATCACTTGAACGTTAGAAATAGAATCAACGACTTCTTGACCTTTTACAACATGACCAAAAATGCTATGCTTATTGTCTAGCCATGGTGTTGGAACTTCTGTAATAAAAAACTGACTGCCATTGGTTGCAGGACCAGAGTTAGCCATAGACAATACTCCAGGTTTATCATGTTTTAAAGTTTCGTCAAATTCATCACCAAATGTAAATCCTGGCTTACCCATTCCAGTTCCAGAGGGGTCTCCGCCTTGAATCATAAATTCATTGATGACTCTATGAAAAATAGTGCCGTTATAAAATGGTATTCCTTGTACTGAATCAGCAAGTTTTGGGTGAATTCCTTCTGCAAGTCCAACGAAATTGGCAACTGTAAGTGGTGTTTTTTCATAAAATAGCTCCACAACTATAGTGTCTTTTGTGGTTGCAAATTCGGCAAACAATCCATTACCAAGTTCTGGGTATTTGTTTTGACATGATAAGGTACTTAGCAAGAATATGAGCCCAAGTACAGAAGTTAAAGATTTTGTAAGTTTCATGTTGTTGTTTTATTTTATTTTATTGATTTTGAAGTATTTTTTGAACAGTTACCTCATAAATTAGAGGCGTATTCGATCCAATTTTATTGTTATCTCCATAATAGCCATAGGCCAGTTGCGATGGAAAAATAAATATTATAGTTTCATTTTCTTTCATCAGTTTTAGTCCTTCTCTTAATCCAGCGAAAAGTTCTTCTTGTGCCACAAAATATGTTTTTTCTGTGGTTTCATCTGAAGAATAAATCCAATTACCATCCAAATTTTTTACAGTATAAGTGTAAAACACTTGATCACCAAATTTTGGTGTGTATTCGTTTTGATTATTTTTTTGAACATATTGATACCAAAACCCATAATCGGAAACTATAAAGGAGTTTTCAGATGCATCAACAAGTTTTTTGATAGCGGCATATTCCTTTTCATTTAAAGCTTTATTGCGCTGAATTGATACGTCAAAAAAACGTCCAGAATTTTGTTGAACAGGTTTTCGTGCTTCAGAAGGTTTGCATCCAAAGAAAACGATCAGAATAAGAAGAAGACGATAAAAATTCACTAAGCTAAATTTGATTTTAGGGTTTGTATTAAATTTTCGAATTTTTCAACTGTTTTTTCAAGAGATAACATGCTTTTGCCCCCAGCAGCATTTTGGTGTCCACCACCATGAAAATGTTCTCGTGCCAATTGATTAACATCAAAATCTCCTTTGGAGCGCAACGATATTTTAATGATACCATTTTCTTTATTTTCAATAAAGATAGCTGCAAATTTAATACCTTTAATTGATAATCCATAATTGACCAATCCTTCTGTATCGCCTTTTTGGTGCCCAAAAGTATCCAATTCTTGTTGAGAAAGTGTGATATAAGCAGTATTTAAATGTTCTATGACTTTTAAATTATTAAGAGCAACTCCCACAAGTTTGATACGTTCAAAACGGTTTGCATCATATACTTTGCTATGTATTTCAGAATGATTAACACCAACTTCAATAAAATGTGCTACCACACGGTGCGTAGTGCTTGTTGTTTTTGGAAAACGAAACGATGCAGTGTCTGTCATGATTCCTGTATAAAGTGCAGTTCCAATGTCAGAATTCATCAATTCCAAATCGCCCATTTGGTCTATAAAATGATAAATCATTTCCGAAGTAGAGCACATGTTAATATCAGAATAGGTGTATACAGCATAATCTTCTGGTTGCTGGTGATGGTCAATCATGATTTTTGGAGTACTATTTTCTTCGAGAGCAACTTGCATGGGGCCACTGCGGTGGAGGGCATTAAAGTCTAAGGTGAATAATAGTTCTGAATGCTCCAGTTTTTGTTGTGCAAGTTCAGTTTGAGAATCAAAATAAATAATTGATGAAGTTCCGGGCATCCATTTTAAGAAATCGGGATAATCGTTGGGTACAACAACAGAAACATCATGTCCTTTTTGAACCAAATAATGGTATAGTCCAAGTGAGGAACCAACCGCATCACCATCGGGGTTGACATGAGGTACAATCACCACATTTTTGGGTGTTTGTAGCAATGATTTTACTGCTTCAAAAGTTAAACTTTTCATAGTAAACAAAGATACAACTTTTTATAAATAGGCGATTAAGCGATTTTCTGTACAAAATGATTACTTTTGCACGAATTAAATTTATACAATGGCAAACAATAAAACTTTTACAATGCTTAAGCCCGACTCTGTTGAGAAAGGCAATATTGGAGCAATTTTAGAAAAAATAACATCCTCTGGATTTCGCATTGTGGCAATGAAATTGACACAATTGACAACAGCTGATGCTGAAGCATTTTATGCGATTCACAAAGACCGTCCATTTTTTGGCGATTTGGTGACCTATATGACACGTGGACCAATTGTTGCTGCGATATTGGAAAAAGACAACGCAGTAGAGGACTTTAGAGCCCTCATTGGCGCCACCAATCCTGCAGAAGCAGCTGAAGGAACCATCCGCAATATGTTTGCAGATTCCATTAGTGAAAATGCAGTACATGGAAGCGATAGTGATGACAATGCTGCTATTGAAAGTGCATTTCACTTTTCTGGTCGCGAAATGTTTTAGGTAAATCAGAACCATAAAAACTTTAAAAACCACCTTTTAGAAGGTGGTTTTTTTATACCCCATTTCCCCACTTATGACGTAAAAACGCCCGAATATTACGTCAAATGGCCGTTTGTTACATGACCCTTGACTTGTATTTTGGGATTCCCTAACTTTTACGCATATTTTTAAAATACACCCAAAATCTACTAAGTTATGAAAGCACACCTATACCGCTTTTTTAAGCACTATGCAACACTTTTGGTTTTTACACTTTTAGTTACGAATTGTGAACGAGATGCCATTGTGGAGACGACTTCAAACAATGATACAAACAATACTTTGGTTTTTGAAGCATTATTGGAATCTGCCAAACAAAAAGTAAAACAATACAATGCAGCAGCTTCTCAAATGTCTAAAACAACAATGACAAGAGGAACTACAGCCAAAGCAAAACAGAGTTTTGACTCCAAATATGGACGACCAGTATTTAACAAGACTATACGCTTGACCAACCATGTTAGAAAACCAATTTTGATTATCCCACTAACAGGGCGAGACAATAAGGTGATGAATCTATTGGTAGGTTATGAAAAAGAGCATATAAAAACCTATAAGATATTGACTCGAAGAATGGGACGTGGCAATGTGTTGTATTATAACAGCAATAGCGCCTATGCATGCCAAGATACTTTTTTTGGAAGAGCATTTATAGGAGGGCTTTTTAATGCATTTGATACAATTGTAAAATCCAAAACAAGTGTAACATGATGATGGTTGTTATGAAGTGTATCTTTGTGATGATAATTCAGTATGTTTTATATCAATAGATTGCGATACCATTGCTGGTGGTGGCAATAATAATTGCGGTTGTGGACCAAATACGCCTGATGGGAACAACTCAAACAACAATAATGAAACACCAGGGAATAACGGTAGTCCACCGGGTGGGCCTACACCTCCAAGTGGAAGTACAGGAGGAACACCACCAGCAGGGACAAGCCCTAGTGGTGGCCCTCCAAATGGTGGAAATGTAGGCGGTAGTGGAAACACTAGAGCCAAAATGCAATTGGAATTGTGTATTTGAAATGGAAAGAAATTAACAAACCAGAAACTTACTGTTTGGAGGTTTCAGGAATGACAAGTAACACACTTTCATTAATGATTGTCGATAGTGCACAAATATTATATTATAATAGAGAATAACTTAAAAAACTACTCGATAGTAATCGTGTGGTAATAATGTAATATATAATATGATTTAAAAATAAAAACCCAAACCACAATGAAACTTAAAATTTTATCTCTAGTTCTTTTTTTAACCGCAATAACTCTTAATGCGCAAAACAAATCACATAAACATTTTAACACAAAAAAAATATATTGTTATGTGGAATCCGAAGATGAAAATGGTAATATTCAAGGTATTTGGGTGAAATATAAAACATCAAAATTTTTCAGTGCAATGCAAAAAGATGAGCTAATCAGTTATCAAAAGAAGATGAAAAGCAAAGGTCTTGATGTTAATACCATAGGATATATTGATCAAAAAACGATTGAAGCCCACAAAGAATACAAAAAAATACTAAAAAAATAAAAACGTCAAAAGCGTAGAGAACAGCGAAAAGCTAAACATAAAATGCCTTAGTTGTACAACTACCGCAACACCACTTTTTTTACGACCTCTTTTCCGAGTTCTTCGTTAATCATAGCAATGATTTTATCTTTACCATAGTTGAGTTCTTCTCGAAGTACAGAAGACGTTAAACTTACATACAGCGTACCGCTATGCAGTTTAATACTATTGGTATAGTTTTGTACGCCATTGCCCATCAGTTCGCGCCAAGCATTGGCCACATTAACACTGTCCAGTCCTTTTTCGAGTTTGTTGTTTTCTACAAAAGAAGCCAAAACTTCGCCTATTTTTTGATGGTCTTTATGGCGCTTGCTCATTCGTCCAAGTTTAAAGGTTCGTAAGGTTTGTAGTGGTATTCAAACCCCTCTGTATTGGCAATCACAAGTGCAGTTGCACTCGCCAATACAATTTCTTCGCTATATGAAGTTCCATTATCATTATATTCCAACAAAAGGGTATTGTTATCAAGTTTTAAATTAAAATTCAATTGGTCTTCCGAAGTTTCAAATGTGCCTTGAAAGTTTGGCTTTAGTTTTTTTCGAAATCCAGTTTTATTAGCATTAATTTTAAAGTAATCAATCCCTGTACTGATTTTAAATTCCTTGATGATACGATCGTTTTTGGTCACCTGTTCAATTTCCCAATAGCCCTCAATAAAACCCACAAACTGATTTGCATCGGGTTTGCAGCTCATTAGCATCAATAGAAAAAAGAAAACAAGGTTTTTCATAATTGAAAAATTTCAAAAGAGTTGTGGGTGTTTTTTACTGCTTTTTCGGTACGCTCGGCATGGGTGTCTGAGATGAATAGTTGTCCAAAACTTTCATCATTTACCATACCAACAATACGTTCTACTCGTTGTTCGTCCAATTTATCAAAAATATCATCCAAAAGTAAAATAGGAGTGGTGCCACTCTGAGATTTTATAATATCGAATTGTGCTAATTTTAGGGCAATAAGAAATGATTTTTGCTGCCCTTGACTCCCAAATTTTTTAATGGGATATTCCCCAATATTAAACTCTATATCATCTTTATGAATACCAACACTCGTATATTGTAACACACGATCTTTGTTAATTTGTGTTTTAAGTAATGTATCTAAAGGCTGTTCGTTTAGTTGACTTTTGTAGTGCAAACTCACCGCTTCATTTTGGTTACTGATGGCTTTATATTGCTTTAGAAAAACAGGGGTAAAGGCTTCAATAAATGCCTGTCGTTTTTTGTGAATTTCTGTACCAAATTTAGATAGTTGAGTGTTGTAGACCTCAATGGCATCATTATCAAAAGTTGTGTTGTTCGAAAAATACTTTAACAAGGCATTACGTTGCCCCAATATTTTATTGTATTGAATCAAGTTTTCAAGATAAAGTTTATCGCTTTGCGAAATTACACCATCTATAAACTTGCGCCGCATGTCGCTACCTTCTGTAATTAAATCACGGTCGGCGGGGGATATGATGACCAGTGGCAAAAAACCAATGTGATCACTAAAACGCTCATAAGCTTTAGCGTTGCGTTTGATAATTTTTTTATGTCCTTTTTTGAGAGAAATAACTATTTTTTCGTCTCTATTGTCTTTTGTGTATCGTCCATCGACCACAAAAAAATCTTCTCCATGTTTTATATTTTGTGTCGCAATAGGGTTGAAGTAACTTTTTCCAAATGAAAGATGATAAATGGCGTCCAAAATATTTGTTTTACCGATACCGTTAGGACCTACAAAACAATTTACCTTTTGGTTAAATTCAAATGAATGACTGTCAAAATTTTTATAATTCACTAAACTGATTGACTTGAGAAGCATTAGTGTATAAATTGGTTTTAAATTTAAACTTGATTAAGTATAACAACTAAATAAGCTGCAAAATATTGAAAAATAACAAATAAATTATCATTATTTTAAGAATAAAATTATATTTTTGCCCCTCATATTTTAGAACATTATGGCAACATACAAGAAACGAGGCGGGAAGCCAAAAACAAAAGTTGAAAAGCAACAATCTATTGAAGAGGGATCTACAACAGCAGAGGTTTTTAATACATTAGATGAAAATGTTTCAAAAACGGAGCAATGGGTTGCAACCAATCAAAAATACATTTTTATAATTGTAGGGTTAGCCGCTGTTTTGGTTTTAGGGTTTTTAGGTTTTGATAAATACGTTCAACAGCCAAAAGAAAGTCAAGCAATGAATGATATGTATTCTGCTCAAAAATATTTTGATGAAGCTGTTGCTACATCACAGGATTCTTTGTTTACATTATCCCTAGACGGTGCCGATGGAAAATATGGAATGCTTGATATTGTGGACACTTACAGTGGAACAAATGCAGGAAATCTTGCAAATTATTATGCAGGTATGGCCTATTTGAATATGAAAGATTATGTAAATGCTATAGAATATCTAAACGCATTTGAATCTACTGACGATGTACTAGGACCAATTGCCAAAGGTGGTATTGGAGATGCTTTTGTTCAATTGGAACAGCTAGAAGATGCCTACGATTATTATGTTCAGGCTGCCAATGCAAAAACAAACAATTACACCACTCCAATGTATCTTTACAAAGCGGGTGTTTTAGGTTTAAAACTCGATAAGAATACCAAAGCTTTAGAATACTTTCAAACTATAAAAGCTGAATTTCCGGAGAGTACAGAGGCCAAAGATATTGATGTCTTTATTGGAAAAGCACAAGCAGCGAGTAACTAGAAACTGTAATGGCAACGGTAAATACAAACCTCTCTAATTACGATAAATCGGCACTTCCAAACTCCAAAGACTTTAAGATTGGTATTGTGGTTTCCGAATGGAATTCAGATGTGACCAATGGGCTATTAGACGGAGCACTCCAAACATTATCAGATTGTGGGGTTACCCAACAAAATATTTCTGTACATAAAGTTCCTGGTAGTTTTGAGTTAATTTTTGGCGCAAAAAAAGTGCAATCTTCTGGCGTTGATGCTGTCATCACGATAGGTTGTGTCATTCAAGGCGAAACAAAACATTTTGACTATGTCTGTGCTGGTGTTACTCAGGGAGTAAAAGATTTAAACATTCAACATTCAACGCCTGTAATATTCTGTGTTCTAACCGATAATAATAAGCAACAGTCTTTGGATCGTTCTGGTGGGAAACACGGCAATAAAGGTGTGGAAGCTGCTGTTACAGCACTCAAAATGATTGATTTTAATCGATCAATTTAATTGTATTTAAATTTCCCTTGCCTCTTTTATATCCTGTAATTTTTCAGTATTTTTGAAATGATAGAGCTTTCAAATTCTTATGTCAAAATTCAAGCTAAATAAGCGCCGAAAACAACCAATTTCATTAATCTGGTTTGTTATTGCCTTAGCGTTACTTTTGATAGGAATGTTTGTTTTGGACGCTAAATATTTGTAAAACATGGGGTTATTTAAACTCAGAAAAAATAAAAAATTTAACTACGAACCTCGTTATTATAAAGGAGATTCTAGTCCTTTTGAAATCAAACATAAATTTGATGATCAACGTGTAACTGTTCAAAAAACAAATTTAAAAGGAACACTAAAAAATGCTTTGAGCGATATGAAAAGTACAGATCGCCTAACATCTTACAGAATTAGAGTCATAGTGCTTATTCTCGTTTTTATATTTTTATGGTTTATAGATTTTGACCTCTCATTATTTTTTAGCTAATGGTCGATATTATACACCTTTTACCAGATCATGTTGCCAATCAAATTGCAGCTGGCGAAGTCGTACAACGCCCCTCTTCAGTTGTAAAAGAATTGCTTGAAAATTCTATAGATGCCGAATCAACAGAAATAAAATTACTAATCAAAAACGCTGGTAAAACCCTTATTCAAGTTATAGATAACGGCAAGGGGATGAGTGTTACAGATGCACGTCTTAGTTTTGAGCGTCATGCCACCTCAAAAATTAAAGCTGCAGAAGATTTATTTGCTTTGCATACAAAAGGTTTTAGAGGCGAAGCACTAGCAAGCATTGCTGCTATTGCACATGTTGAACTCAAAACTAAACAAGAACATACAGAACTTGGGACAGCCATTACAATTGAGGGCAGTACAACAACAGACCAAAATTCTGTTGCAGCAGCAAAAGGAACTTCTATTGCGGTTAAAAATTTATTTTTTAACATTCCAGCTCGACGAAATTTTTTGAAATCTGATGCTGTAGAATTGCGCCATATTATTGATGAATTTCATCGTGTGGTGTTGGCGCATCCACAAATAAATTTTTCAATGTATCATAATGGAAATAATCTTTTTGACTTGCGTTCAGAAAATTTTAGACAACGTATTGTGCATACTTTTGGAAAAAAAACAAATGAAAAATTAGTCCCTGTTGAAGAGGATACAGAACTTCTAAAGATTTCAGGTTTTGTAGGTAAACCAGAATATGCTAAAAAGTCAAGAGGAGAACAGTTTTTCTTTGTCAATCAGCGTTTTATAAAAAGCCCTTATTTAAATCATGCCATTCAAGCGGCTTTTGAAGGTTTGCTTCCAACTCATAAATTTCCGAGTTATTTTCTCAATTTATCAGTAGATCCAAAATCTATTGATATCAATATTCATCCTACAAAGACAGAAATCAAATTTGATGATGAACCTACAATTTATGCACTTCTTAGAGCAGCTGTAAAACACAGTTTAGGACAATTCAGCATTGCGCCTATTCTCGATTTTCAGCATGATGCTTCAATGGATACGCCCTATCATCAACACAATGACCAAGTCTCTAGCCCAAAAGTAGAAGTAGATCCTAATTTCAACCCTTTTTCAAAATCAAGTCGTAATGCATCTCCATCTACTGCACCTGCTTGGGAAGCACTTTATACAGGATTAAATTCGGAAACAACAGAAAATCAAAATGATTTTAGTGAAGTACAGTTCGAATCAGATGAATTGCAATCGTCTATTTTTGATGAAGATGAAGGTAAAAAAGTTCAAAATACATTTCAACTTCAAAACAAATATATCATTAGTACGATTAAATCGGGTATGGTGGTTATCGATCAAAATAGAGCACATGAACGTATTTTGTATGAAGACTTTCTAAAACAGATTACTATAAAAGATACTGTATGTCAGCAACTTATGTTTCCTTTAGAACTGGAATTTTCAACTCAGGAATTGGAAGTACTCCAAACAATTAAAGAACAATTGGAACAGGCAGGCTTTGTTTTTAATGCTTTAGATAGTAAAAAAGCAGTCATCTCCGCAATTCCTGTAGGATTAAAAGAAAAGGATGTTTTAAAAGTGTTTGTGCAACTTATTGATGATGTTCAGAACGAAATTCCTGATTTTAACTTTAGTTCGAGTGACTTGCTTGCCAAAACTTTTGCAAAGAGTTTAGCCATTAAGAATGGAAAAAAATTAAATATTACAGAGCAAGAATTTATTGTTAATTCACTATTTGCCTGTAAAGAACCTGCTATTTCTTTGAATAATAAGGCAATTTTTACAACAATTGAAACCTCTGAAATAGAATCTAAATTTAATTAATATGCTAAGAATATCACCTACTGTAAAACATCTTCTCATTTTAAATGTTATCGTCTTTGTGGGAACCTATTTGATGGGCAACGAGGAAGTGTTTTACAAATTATTAGCACTATTTTACCCAATGAGTAATTATTTTGGCTTTTGGCAAATTATCACTCACATGTTTATGCATGGTAGTTTTCAGCATTTATTATTTAATATGTTTGCGCTATGGATGTTTGGTACTGCAGTAGAGCAAATTTTTGGTCAGCGAAAATTTATCACGTTTTATATCAGTTGTGGATTGGGTGCAGTTGCACTCACATTTTTGGTGTACTTTATTCAAATTTATCCTATTTTAAGCGATTTGGAAGCTCGTGGATTTTCCTTTGAAATAATTAAAGAGATTTCAAGTTTAAATATCCTTGAAAACAATATGTTTAAAGGCGAAATTTTGGCTCAAAAAATGCAACCTCTTTTAGAAAGTTATGGTAAAAGTTTAGCTCAGGTTGATACATCCACATTTAGAATGCTTTTTGATTTGAATGTAAAAAGTAATGGCTCTATGGTCGGTGCTTCGGGGGCTATTTTTGGTGTTTTAGTGGCTTTTGGTATGCTTAATCCAAATGCGGAATTGATGCTAATTTTCTTACCAATTCCTATAAAAGCAAAGTATTTTATCCCTGGAATTATAGCCATTGATTTATTTTCGGCAATCTCAGGTATGTCAGTTTTTAGTCCTAGCAATACGGCTTATGTTGCGCATATTGGAGGAGCACTTACAGGATTTTTATTGATGTATTTTTGGAAGAAAAATAAATTTGACAAATACCGCTGGAATTAGATGACTACACTTTCAAAAGATATCAAAGATAAATTATCACGACTACATATTTTGGAAAAAATAATTGTAGCGAATACCATGGTTTTTGTAGCAGGTATTTTTTTAAATCTAATTGGATTTAATCTATTGGAGTGGTTTTCTTTACCTTATATATTATCAGATTATTTTGGGCGTCCATGGAGTATTATAAGTTATGGTTTTTTACACAAAAGCATAAGCCACTTATTTTTTAATATGCTTGTTTTATATTTTATAGCACAAACATTTTCTAATTTATTTTCGGCTCGTCTTTCCCTAAAAATTTATCTGCTTGGTGTAATTTACGGAGGACTGGCTTTTATTACTGTCGCTTTTTTGTTGCCAAATGCATTACAAATTAACGGACCTTTGGTTGGTGCTTCAGCAGGTGTTCGGGCGTGTATTATATTTCTGTGTGTATATTTACCAAATAAATCTATTGGTTTTTTCACACTTCGTTTTCCATTAAAATATTTAGGAATTGCTATGGTTGTTTTGGATTTACCGGGACTTTTATCTGTTAATTCTGGGGGAACAGTAGCTCATATTGGGGGCTATTTATCAGGTTATTTTTATGCAAGACAATTTCATAATGGAAAAGATTTTGGAGGCTTCTTAAATGGTATTCTGAATTATTTTAAAACTAAAAAAGGCCTGAAGACAGTATACAAGAAGAAAAAAACTTCAACAATGGCAGACCAAAAGAAAAAAGAGTTTGATAGTTTTACACATCAGAAGCAAATCGATTTGATTTTAGATAAAATTAGTAAGAGTGGTTATGAAAGTTTAACACAAGCTGAAAAAGATTTTTTGTTTCGCGCTGGTAAAAAATAAATAGTTTTGAAACCACTGAATTTTTTTGATAAACTTATTTTTCTTGCCAACTCTTTAGTTGCAACACTTCTCTTATTATCTTATGCGTTGCCTTTTGTTCCGCCAAAAACTTTTTCATTTTTGGCTGTTTTGAGTCTTGCTGTACCATTTTTAATTATTATTAACCTCATATTTTCTTTGTATTGGCTATTAAAGCTAAAAAAGCAGTTCTTGCTTTCTGGTCTAGTTTTAGCTCTTGGTTTTGGGCATTTAACATCCTTGTATAATTTTTCAGCTAAAAATGAACAGCCCGCTAGCGATACACTCTCTTTGATGAGTTATAATGTACGATTGTTGAATCTTTACGACTGGATTGAGGATGATGCAATTCCAGAAAAAATTCAGGATTTTATAGAACAATCCGCTCCAGATATTTTATCCATTCAAGAATATAATAGTGGAATTGCAAAAAAAACAAATTATCCATATGTATTTAATTCAAATTCAAAAACAAAATCTGAATTGGCAATTTTTTCAAAATTTCCATTTTTGAATACTGGAATTATAAAATTCCCAAACTCAGCCAATAGTGCTATTTTTGCCGATATTGTAGTGAAGAATGACACCCTTAGGGTTTATAACATTCATTTACAATCTTCTGGCATCAACCCTAATGTTAAGCATCTAGACTCTGAAACCTCAGATCGCCTTTTTAAGCGCATTAGCAAAACTTTTGAAGCGCAACAATATCAAGCAGAATTAGTTCTAAAACACATGAACAAATCTCCTTATAAAACCATTTTGAATGGAGATTTTAACAACACGACACATTCATATGTTTATCGTCTTTTAAGATCAAATTTTGATGATGCTTTTGATATTGCTGGCAAAGGTTTTGGGCGTACTTATTCTTTTGATTTTTTTCCTCTTCGTATCGATTTTATACTTGTAGATAAGAACTTAAAAATAATAGATTTCCAAACGCATAACGTTCGATACTCCGATCACTTTCCAATTTCTACAACGCTAGAACTTCGTTAAATATATAGAGTTTTATACGTTTATTGACGGATGATTTAAAAGGTAGGAATGTGTTTCTGGTCCAAGATTAAATAAAACATCCAATATACTCAGGTTATTTATAAACCCATGTTTGTTTTCAAAAACTTGTATGTAAGGATTGGTTTGAATATGTTCATGATTTTTTACATTAATTAAAGGTCTAAAATCATCCTCAACCTCTTTTTCAAAAGTAGTAGAGGTTTTGTAACCAAAATCAACGTCCAGACACTGTTGAATTAAATCTATACACTGAAAATTATAATCCATTAGCCATTCACTTTTATTATTGAAAAGCGATTGAAAATCATCTTCATAAAACTCAAAAAACGGTGAAGTTCTATAGGCACTTTCAATAGATTTATAATGAATCGAATTCCATTTTGAGCTGTTATCTATTCGAATATCTTTTGTTTTTTGACGCCTTTTTTGAGTGTAATGTACAGGAATATGAAGACCTAATTTTCCGTTAGCACCATAAATATAACATCGATTTCTAAAGGTTTGTTTTTGGTAGTTATCTTCAATTTCAAAACATATTGTTTTGGATTGTATAATGGTTATACAATTAGCAATATTTGGAAAATAAGAGGGATAGATAAGACTCATAGTCTATATTTAAGCCGCTTCTTTTTTACGTTTTTTCCATTTTCTGTAGCCGTAATTTAAAAGCAGTAACACTACAAAATGAATTAAATATGAGCGTCTTGGGCCATCGGTGTGAACTGTGGTAAATACACGATCCCAACGAATTTTGTTCAATCCTTTTCCATTTGTATTCCAACTCATCCAAATAAATACAGGTTTTCCAACCACATGATTTTCTGGAACAAACCCCCATCGACGTGCGTCTGCAGATCGATCTCTGTTATCACCCATCATCCAATAATAATTTTGTTTAAAAGTATATGATGACGCTAATTTTCCATTGATGTAAATTTGATTGCCTTTGGCATAAACAGAATTACCCTCGTACTCTGAAATTAGGCGTTTATATAGAGGAAGGTTTGTTGTGTTAATTTCTATTGTTGCGCCTTGTTTTGGAATATAAACAGGACCAAAGTGTGAGTTATTCCATGGATAAGCCGCGTCTTGAGGAAATGCATCTTGATCAATATAATTTTTTGGAGTGTTATATTTCTCTATACTTTGCACACTTGGATGATTTGCAAACTTTTCAGCATTTTCTATTGTTGCAGCACCAAGAGTAAAAGTATTTGCACTAGTCATTGCAATACCATCAGTAATGTCATAATAAGTTTTTAATCTTTGATTAATTTTACGACTAAAGCTTTTCCCTGGTTTAAGAGTCCCTGTATGTGTAAATTGTAATTTAGCTCTACCAGGGAGTTTATTTTTATTTCCATTGATGTATACATAACCATCAATGATTTCTAGCGTATCACCAGCAATTCCAACACAACGTTTAACTAGGTTTGTTTTTTTGTCAATGGGTTTGTAATAATTTCGATTTGGTGTAAAATCATTCATGTCCAACAGCGTATCAGCAGGTTGATTAAACACTACAATTTCATTACGCTTTATTTTTTCCCAACCTGGAATTCTTAGGTAGGGGAGTTGCAATTTATTTTTCCAGGATGTATTTTTTTCTTCAATTTTATCGCTAAATAAATATGATTTTTTGCCAGTAAATGGAATAGAGTCGTGTACCATTGGTAAACTAACCGTTGTCATTGGCACTCGTGCTCCATAATGCATTTTACTAACAATCAATGCATCTCCAACGAGTAATGACTTCTCTAAAGATGAGGATGGAATGATAAAAGGTTGCAAAAAGTAAATATGTACGGCACTTGCAACTACAATTGCATAAAGTATAGAGTTCAAAAATTGCCCAGCACTTGATTTTGGCTCTCCATCACGGTTTTTAACATGTTTTAAGTCGAGAAAATAATTTAAATAGTAATTGTAAAAACCAAGTGAAACAACGGCCAATATGGTATCTGTGGTAGAGTTTTTTCCAAAACTTCTTGCAGTTTCTACCCAAATTACAGGAAACATCACACAATTGATGACTGGTAAAAAAATAAAAAATATCCAATACCATGGTCTATTCATAATTCTAAAAAGGACAAGCGCATTATAAATGGGTACAAAAGCTTCCCAAGGTTTACGCCCAGCTTTTTGATACAATTTCCATGTGCCAAGCCCATGGATTATCTGAATAACCAATATAAAATTAAACCACTGTATTAATGTCATACTATTTTACTTTTAATGTTTGTTGTGGGGACTTTAAATTTGTTACAGATTTATTTAATATTTAAAACGTCTTTCATCGTAAAAATACCTTTTTTGCCAATAATCCATTCTGCAGCCACAACTGCTCCTAGTCCAAAACCATGTCTGTTATGCGCTGTATGTATAATTTCTATAGAATCAATTTTAGAATTATAATTGATTTTGTGCGTACCTGGTATGTTTTCTATACGCTTGGCTTTGATTTCAATTTTTTTTGGTGCTGTTTCTGGACTTAATGTCCAACCGTCAAAACTAGATTCTTCTGCAATACCTTCAGCTAGTGTGATGGCGGTTCCAGATGGCGCGTCTTGTTTTTGGGTGTGATGCGTTTCTTCAATTTGAACGGAATAGTCTTCAAAAGGAGTGATGAGTTTTGCTAAAACCCTATTGAGTTCAAAAAATAAATTTACTCCCAAACTAAAGTTTGAAGCATAGATAAAAGCTCCATTTGTTTTTTTACAAAGTGTTTTAATAGTATCAAAATTATCAAGCCAACCTGTTGTTCCAGAAATCACAGGGATATTTTGATTTAGTGCTATGCTAATGTTTCTAACGGCAGCAGTAGGAACGCTAAAATCTATAGCCACATCGGCAATGCTAAGGTCAAAATCTGTATCGCCTTTGTCAATTCTTAAAACCACTTCGTGCCCTCTCTCAATTGCAATTTTCTCGATGACTTTCCCCATCTTTCCATAGCCTAGCAAAGCAATTTTCATATCTTAAAAATTAATATTTAAGGTTAGTCCCATTTGGGCTGTATAATTTGGATTATTAAAATCTATATGAGGTTTTAGGGCTAAGTTATCGTCTAAGTTGTATTGCAATAAGTGTGCATTTACATTAGCTTCAATAATATTTAAGACATAAAGTCCTACAGTAACTAGCAATGACAACTCTTTATTTCTTTTAAGAGTTCGCTGTGCTCTAATAAGTGCATCGTCCGATAGAAAAGGGATTTCTCCGGTCCCATAAAATTCATCGTCTGTAAAACCAGCTAAGCGTCTTTTGTAGGCATTGCGATAACGTTTATAGATATTATTATTATCAATATAAAAATAAAGACCAGTTCCAATGGCTGCATAAACAATTGGAATTTTCCAATACTTTTTGTTGTAGGCTTGACCTAGTCCTGGTAAGATTGCAGAACAAAATGCTGCTTTTGCTGGACGTAAAGGGTCCAGTTGTCTTGAAGTGTTTTCTGTGCTAATAACAACACCTTCTTCAAGTTCTTTCTTGTCGTCTTGTGCTTGAACTGAAATACATAAAAGCAAGCAAAATAATGTCATCAAACTTTTATTGACCACCCTTCAAAAGTTTTAAAATACGCTTATAGTCTTCTTTGGAATGAAATGGAATATTGATGGAGCCATTGTCATTTTTCCCAATTTTTATACCGATTTTTTTGCCGAAGAAATCAGAAATAATAGCTACACCATCCGTGACAAATTTTGGGGTTTCGTTTGTTGTTTTTGTAGGAACTGTTTTTGGGTTATTGAGGCTTTTTACCAATTCTTCGGTGGCTCTTACCGATAATTTTCTTGATATAATTTGCTCATAAATTGAAAGCTGATCGGTTGAATTTGTAACATTAATAATCGCACGCCCATGGCCCATACTAATAAATCCATCACGCATTCCAGTTTGGATAATAGGGTCTAGTTTTAATAAACGAAGATAATTGGCAATGGTTGAGCGTTTTTTTCCAACACGTTGACTCATTTGATCTTGAGTTAACTTTACTTCATCCATTAGTCGTTGATAGCTCATGGCAATTTCTATGGGGTCTAAATCTTGACGTTGAATATTTTCAACCAAAGCCATTTCCAATGCTTCTTGGTCATTGGCAAGACGCAAAAATGCTGGAATTGTTTTATTGCCTAACAATTTAGACGCTCTGAAGCGGCGTTCTCCAGAAACAAGTTGAAATTTGTTCTGACCAATTTTACGAACTGTAATGGGTTGAATTACGCCTAATGCTTTTATTGATCCAGCTAATTCTTTTAGTTGCTCTTTATTAAACTGTGATCGTGGCTGAAAAGGATTAACTTCAATTGAAGTTAAATCAATTTCTAAAATAGAACCCATGGCACGCTTGGCCGTTTGTTGATCAACACCTGAGAGATCATTCTTTGATTCATTCAAAAGTGCAGATAACCCACGTCCTAGAGCTTGTTTTTTAATTGCCTTTGCCATTAGCTTTGTGTTTTACTAATAATTTCTTTAGCCAAACTTAAGTAATTTGAAGCACCTTTACTATTAACATCATAATTAATTATGCTTTCGCCATAGCTTGGGGCTTCGCTGAGTCGTACATTTCGTTGAATAATGGTTTTAAAAACCATGTCATGAAAGTGATTTTGAACTTCCTCAACCACTTGATTTGAGAGGCGTAATCTAGAGTCATACATCGTAAGAAGTAACCCTTCAATATCGAGGTTTGCGTTGTGTATTTTTTGTACACTTTTAATTGTGTTTAACAGTTTCCCAAGTCCTTCGAGAGCAAAATATTCACATTGAATAGGAATAATGATAGAATCTGCCGCAGTAAGAGCATTTAGAGTAAGTAATCCAAGAGATGGTGCACAATCAATGAGAATATAATCATAATTTTTTTTGATTGATTCAAGAGCAGTTTGAAGCATGTATTCACGTTTTTCAACATGAACAAGTTCAATTTCGGAGGCCACCAAATCGATATGGGCAGGGATGATATCAACATGTGGCGAAGAAGTTTTTTGTGTAGCTTCTTCTGCTGTACAGTTATGTTCTAGCAATTGATAAGTCCCTTTTTCTACGCTTTCCACATCAATACCTAACCCAGAACTTGCATTGGCTTGTGGATCGGCATCAATAAGCAAGACTTTTTTTTCCAAAACCCCAAGGGAAGCTGCTAAATTTACTGTGGTGGTAGTTTTCCCAACACCGCCTTTTTGATTTGCAATGGCTATGATTTTCCCCATAGAGATATGACCTTTTTATAAGTTCAAAAATACAATTATTTGTGTGGAATAAAAACCTATGATTATAAGGTTTTCAACAATTTTTAATGCAAAAATTTAACTTCTTTTAAATCGTCTTAGTTCCAAGCTTTCCACATGATTATCAACAAAATACAAGTAAAGAAATTTTTTTCTAAACACGGTTGCTCTTCCAGGAATACGATACATCCAAGTGTCTGAGTAAATATCGTTGTATACAAGCCCAAGACTTTTTATAATTTCTTTTTTATGCATTCCTTTTAGCTTATTGTAATTTCTCTTTTTAATGTCAAAAGGTTCAAAGTGTTGTAAATGATTTTTGCGTTTGGATTTTTCTAACGTTATTGTCTCATTATTTTCCAAAACGTGTTGGATTGTTTTTCCAAGAATTATATTTGTTTTTCCCATTGTATTGTGGTTTGTTATGTTTTCACGAGATAGATTGAGGTAGTTGTTGGATCCTTCACTTTCAATTTTATAATCAAAAATATTGGTACCAAAACTAGGGGCTTCACTCAAACTTACATTTCTTTTGATTATGGTTTTAAAAACCATGTCCTCAAAATAGTGTTTAAGTTGTTTTATGATGTTATTGTTATGCTTAAGTCTTTGATCATACATTGTAATCAAAAGACCTTCTATTTCTAGATTTTTATTAAAATCTGCTTTTATGTCTTTTATCGTTTGGAGTAACTTGTTTAGGCCTTCCATAGCCAAATATTCACATTGAACAGGGATCAAAATGCTATCTGTGGCAACAAATGAATTAACAGAAATATAACCCAACGATGGAGAGCAATCTATTATGATGTAGTCGTAATTAGACTTTATGACATCTAGGGCGTTTTTTAGTTTAAATACATTTGTGCTAGTGTTGTTAATTTCTAACTCCGCTAACTTTATCTTGCTTGGTATGATGTCTAAATTTGGACTATGTGTTTGTATGATTTGATGGTGAATATCATTTTCTTCACTAAAAATATTTAATAAGTTTTTATTTTGGTTATTTTCAAATCCTAAACCAGAGCTTGCATTGGCTTGTGGATCGGCATCAATCAAAAGAACTTTTTGTTCTAAAATTCCTAGAGCAGAGGCCAAATTTATGGCTGTGGTAGTTTTTCCAACACCACCTTTTTGGTTTGCGATTGCTATGACTTTTGATTCAAGCATTTTCGATTTGGGATCAAAATTTACTTTAAAATCTTAATTTGAAGAAATAGGTTGTTTTGGTATGCGTAAATATAATTAATTTATCAATATATCCAACACGGTTATGGCGGCTTCACTAATTTTTGTTCCTGGTCCAAAAATGGCTACTGCTCCAGCTTCAAAAAGGGTATCATAATCTTGCTTTGGAATCACGCCTCCTACAATTACCATAATATCTTCGCGTTGCATCATTTTTAATTGCTCAATTACTTTAGGAACCAATGTTTTGTGCCCTCCAGCCAGCGTAGAAATCCCAAGAATATGTACATCATTTTCTACCGCTTGTTTTGCTGCTTCTTGAGCAGTTTGAAACAATGGTCCAATATCCACATCAAACCCAAGATCAGCATAACCAGTAGCCACTACTTTAGCACCACGGTCGTGGCCATCCTGTCCCATTTTTGCAATCATAATGCGCGGGCGACGTCCTTCGCTTTCTGCAAATTGATCGGCCATAAGCTTGGCTTTTTCAAAAGAGGAGTCGTTTTTTATTTCTTTTTTATACACACCAGATATTGATTTTATTTTTGCTTGATAACGCCCATACACCACTTCCAGTGCTGAACTAATTTCACCAAGAGTTGCTCTTGATTTTGCGGCTTCTATGGCTAAAGCTAATAAATTTCTTTCACCATTTTGTGCTGCGGAAGTAATATTTTTAAGACATCGGTCTACATCATCTTGATTTCGTTTTTCTTTAATGTTTTTTAGACGCTCTATTTGTTGTTTGCGCACAAGGTCGTTGTCAACCTCCAAAATATGAAGTGGATCTTCATTTTCTAAAACATATTTATTAACTCCAACAATAATATCTTCTCCAGAATCAATTTTTGCTTGTTTCTTTGCCGCCGATTCTTCTATTTTTAGTTTTGGAATACCTGCTTCTATCGCTTTGGTCATACCTCCTTGATTTTCAATCTCTTGGATAATATTCCAAGCGTTATTAGCGATTTGATGCGTTAATGTTTCAACGAAGTAGCTTCCCGCCCAAGGGTCTACAGTTTTTGTTATTTGCGTTTCTTTTTGCAAATACAATTGTGTATTTCTAGCAATTCGAGCTGAAAAATCTGTTGGTAATGCAATTGCTTCATCAAGGGCATTTGTGTGTAAACTTTGTGTTCCACCAAAAATGGCAGAAGTAGCCTCTATACATGTCCGAGCAACATTATTGAACGGATCTTGTTCTGTTAAGCTCCAACCACTGGTTTGGCAATGTGTTCGTAATGCCATTGATTTTGGATTTTTTGGATTAAATTGTTTGACAATTTTTGCCCATAAAAGTCTTGCAGCACGCATTTTGGCGATTTCCATAAAATGATTCATTCCAATGCCCCAAAAAAATGAAAGTCGAGGCGCAAATGTATCGATATCGAGTCCTATTTCAAGTCCTTTTTTTAGATATTCAAGTCCATTGGCTAGGGTGTAGGCCAATTCTGTTTCGGGACTTGCACCAGCTTCTTGCATGTGATAACCAGAAATACTAATACTGTTGAATTTTGGCATATTTTTACTGGTATATTCAAAGATTTCACCAATAATTTTCATTGACGATGCAGGAGGATAGATGTAGGTGTTTCTAACCATAAATTCTTTTAGAATATCATTTTGAATCGTACCACTTAGTTGTTCTAAACGAACACCTTGTTCTTGTGCAGCAACAATATAGAATGCCATAATTGGCAGCACAGCACCGTTCATAGTCATGGAAACACTCATTTTATCTAAAGGAATCTCATCAAAAAGAATTTTCATATCCTCAACAGAATCAATGGCTACACCGGCTTTTCCAACATCACCAACTACACGTTCGTGATCGCTGTCATATCCTCTGTGTGTTGGTAAATCAAAAGCAACAGAAAGTCCTTTTTGACCTGCTGCCAGATTTTTTTTGTAAAAAGTATTGGAGTCTTCTGCGGTAGAAAACCCAGCGTATTGGCGAATGGTCCATGGTCTACGAACATACATTGTAGAGTAGGGGCCTCTTAAAAATGGTGGTGTTCCTGCACCAAAATTTAAATGTCCAATATTGGATAAACCCTCTTTTTTGTAGGAGTTGTTTTGGCCTTTTATATTGGTACCATTTTTAGTGACAAAAGAAAAAAGTTCGATATGTTGAATGTTTTTTCTACTCATTGTCCAAACGCTTTTGTTCTAAGGATTCGGCTATTCTTCTTGCAAGAATGGGCTCCAATAATGTTTTTCTTGGATTGTGTTTTAAGAAAGGATAAAGCTCTAGTTGAGACTTCATTTTTTCATCCCTGTTTTGTTGCACATGAATACCAACAAGCTCCTGTTCTTTTACATTAAAACTTTCTTGTTCTTTTTGTGCATGTTCTTTTATTTTTCTTTGAATTATTCCATATTTGAGAAGTTCTAAAAATCCACCTTCCTTTTCAATGTCTTTGAACAATTTTAAAGCTTTTTCGGCTAGTTGTTTTGTGAGGTGCTCTATATAATATGTGCCCTCGGTTGGGTTATTTACTTCACTAAACTTACTTTCATGTTTCAAAATTAGCAATTGATTTCTAGAAAGTCGTCTTCCAAAATCATTGTCTTTGTGGTAAAGCGCATCATATGGTAAATTTATAATCGTATTACTACCACCAAGAGCCGCACTCATAACTTCTGTTGTACTACGCAACATATTAATGTTATAGTCATAAATTGTTTTATTGCGTTTACTCGGTTCAGAAATTATATGACACTTGATATTTTTTCCATATTCCTCCATCAAGGTCTGCCAGAGCCATCGCAAGGCTTGAAGTTTGGCAATTTCAAAAAAATAATTTCCACCAATTGCAACTTTAAAGATCATATTAGATATATTAAAGCGCTCATTGTCAACTATATACTCATGTGCATGAGCTAGGGCATAGGCCAATTGTTCTACCATACTCGCTCCTGCGTTTTGGTAATGTGCCATATCGATTGAAATTACAGACTTTACGCCGGTCATTGCATTGCAATAGTCGATGGTGTTTTTTTTATCTGAAACTAAGTTTTTGTGCCAATTTCCACTTTTAGCAAGATGACCAATACAGTCAGAAAGAATAAATAATTTTGAATTTTGATTTATATTCAATGCTTCAATTTGTGTAGTGAATTTTGGGTCTAAAAATTGTAAATCCAGATAAACTCTAATTGTTGAAACATCAATTCCGTCCAAAAGTTTTTGAATGTCTATAGAAGATTTAGGTAAAATAAAATAAATGCTTTCTGCACCTTTGTTCAAACACTCTTTGGCTAAAATATTGGCTGATTTTGCATTTTGAACATACACTTGTTCTCCAATTTTCCAAGCATCAGATTGATGTTTAATTGGATGTGTAGCTATGCCAGAATCGTAATGATAAAAGGGTTTGACATCGACTCCCTCCAAAGATTTCCATACAAGATTTGAATTAAAATCATCTCCATTCAATTCAAATTGAATGCGTTGTTTCCACGCCTTTGAAGATAGGTCCTCAAATTCATCAAATTTCATTCTTTTGGCTTTATTGAATCCGTCTCGATAATATAAATATCTTCGTTTTCTTTTTTCATATTATACTTCTCACGGGCATATTTTTCTACACCTTCTGGTGTTTGAAGTATTTTGATTTCCTTTTTGTCAGAACTGATTTCACTTTCGTAAAATTCTTTTTTTACGTTTAAAGCATCAATTTCTTTGTTCAATTCTCTTTGAATCAACCATGAGTTTGCATCAAAAAATAGCATCCATACGATAAAAATAATAGTCACCAACAAAAAAATATTTTTGAATGGTTTAAAGATGTTCTTTAATCTATTCATACAAGCATTGATTTTATTTTCTCGACGAGATCTGATAGATTTAGTGTTGTATTTTTATGATTTTCTAAAACATAATCAGCATGTACTTTCATGGGTTCAATAAATTGTTGGTGCATTGGCTTTAACGTTTTTAAATAGCGTTCCAATACTTCTTCTGGAGTTCTACCACGTTCTGTAATATCTCTACTCACACGACGTTCCATTCGTATATCGTTATGCGCATCAATAAACACTTTGAGATCAAATAGACTACGAAGTTTTGGGTAATTCATGATTAAAATCCCTTCAATTATCAATATTTTTTTTGGAGAAATTGAAATTGTTTTGGCTATTCTATTATGTGTCTTAAAACAATAAACGGGTTGTTCTATAGTTTCGCCATTTTTTAGTGCTAACACATGTTGATAAAGCAATTTGAAATCAATAGCATCTGGATGATCAAAATTAAGCGCACAACGTTCTTCAAAACTTATATTTGAATTGTCTTTGTAATAAGAATCCTGAGAAATAACCTGGATTTCAGATGATGGAAATTCGGAGACTATTTGTTCAACGATTGTAGTTTTTCCGCTTCCTGTTCCTCCGTAGACGCCTATTGTTAGCATTTGTTTGTGTTTTCTTTTCCACAAAGTTAAGATTTATTTATTGTATAACCATGATTAATAAGTTTGCACATTCTGTTGATAACTTAACATTCATTTTATGATTAAAACATCTATTTTTGTAAACTAAATTTTGAAAATATGTCACAAACGATAGAATCTGTAAAATGCCTGATTATTGGCTCCGGCCCAGCTGGATATACAGCTGCAATCTATGCTGCTCGCGCCAATATGAATCCAGTATTATATCAAGGAACTCAGCCCGGAGGTCAACTTACTACAACTAATGAAGTTGAGAATTTCCCAGGTTATCCAGATGGAGTAACTGGTCCAGAAATGATGCTCGAACTCAAAGCTCAAGCCGAGAGATTTGGTTCAGATGTTCGTGATGGTTGGATTACAAAAGTCGATTTTTCTGGTGATATTCATAAAGTTTGGGTCAATGATACTAAAGAAATTCATTGCCAAACCGTCATTATTTCTACAGGTGCATCCGCAAAGTATTTAGGGTTAGAATCTGAACAAAAATATTTAAAATTGGGCGGTGGAGTATCGGCATGTGCTGTATGTGATGGCTTCTTTTACAGAAATCAAGAAGTCGTTATTGTTGGTGCTGGAGACTCTGCTTGTGAAGAAGCACATTATCTTTCAAAATTGTGTTCAAAAGTTACAATGCTTGTACGAAGAGACGTATTCCGTGCTTCAAAAATTATGGCAAACAGAGTAAAAAACACACAAAATATTGACATATTGTTTAATACTGAAACTGTTGAAGTTCTTGGTGACGACCAAGTTGTTACAGGGGTTAAAGTTAAAAACAACAAAACTGAAGTTGAGATAGAAATTCCGGCAACGGGATTTTTTGTGGCTATTGGTCACAAACCCAATACTGATATTTTTAAAGACTTTTTAAATTTAGATGAAACAGGTTATATCATTAATGAACCTGGTACATCTCGCACCAATATTAAAGGTGTTTTTGTCAGTGGAGATGCCGCAGATCATGTATACAGGCAGGCGATTACTGCTGCAGGTACAGGATGTATGGCTGCTTTGGATGCCGAGCGCTATCTTGCTGCTAAAGAAGGGTAATTTAGACTAAGTTTATTAATAGTTTTTTTAACGAAGTTCAGCACCAATTTCATTCTCAAACTTTTGTTGAAGCTTGCTCATGATTTTATCTATTTGTTTATCTGTTAGCGTTTTAGAGTCATCTTTTAATGTAAAACTTACGGCATAACTTTTTTTACCCTCAGGTAGATTTTTACCTTTGTAGACGTCAAACAAATTAATATCAGTAAGCACTTTATTGTCTGTTTGTTTTGCAAGCTGATAAATTGTTTCAAACCTAACGTCCTCGTCTAACAACAATGCAAAATCGCGTCTAACTTCTGGGAATTTAGAAATAGGTTTAAATTTTACTTTCGTTGATTTAATGCAATCAAAAATTAAATCCCAATTAAAATCAGCATAATATACATCTTGGTCAATACTGAAAGTCTTGCAGATTTTTTGTTTTACAATTCCAAACTCAACAGCATTTGTTTTTCCTATAGCAAGAGCCAAACCTTCATCAAATACATCACTTTTTATTGGTTTAGTTTTAAGGTTTTTTATGCCAATTTTCTCGAAAAGAGAAGACACTAAACCTTTTAGGTAAAAGAAGTTAACACTTAAGGATGGAGTGTTCCAGCTTTCTGATGTTCTTGGGCCTGTCAAGAATAGTCCTAAATGTTTGAATTCTTCTTGTTGTTCCCCATTAAATTGGTGATATGTTTTTCCAAACTCAAATAATTTCAACTGTGTTTGTTGTCTGTTCAAATTAAAAGCTAAAGCTTCAAGCCCAGAAAACAACACTGTTCTTCTCATTAATGATAAATCACTACTCAAAGGATTTAAAATTTTTACATATTCATTTTCACTAAGTTGATCACTCAATGAAATATATTTTTCGGAAGTTAAGGAATTGGTCATGATCTCATGAAAACCAAGACTCACCAAGTGATTAGCTAAATGATCTTCTATTTTGTGCTGTTCTTTTTTTGATGTCGTGGAAATTGAGGCATTTAGTTTGTTTGTAATATGAACGTTGTTATAACCATACACACGTAGAATTTCTTCGATGACGTCGATTTCTCTTTGAACATCATTTCTGTAAGCAGGAATGGTTAGTCCAAGTCCAGCTTCTGTGACACTATTGACTTTTATTTCTAATGAAGTGAGTATTTGTTTTATGGTTTCTCGAGGTATTTCTTGTCCAATAATATTTGTGATATTTTCAAAATTGAGCAATACCTGTACATCTTCAATTTTTGTAGGATACTCATCCCAAAGATCGCTCGAAATTTCGCCACCGGCGATTTCTGTAATTAAAATAGCAGCATGCTTCAGTGCATACTTAGTGATATTTGGATCAACACCACGTTCAAATCTAAACGAAGCATCAGTGCTTAGTCCATGTCTTTTTGCAGTTTTTCGGATACTTACCGGGTCAAAATACGCAGATTCCAAGAAAATATTGGTGGTTTGCTCACTAATACCAGAGTCTAATCCACCAAATACGCCAGCAATACACATTGGTTTATTCGCATCGCAAATCATGAGATCATCTTCGTTGAGAGTACGCTCAACACCGTCAAGCGTTATAAATTTCTCATTTTTTTGTGCTGTCCGAACGATTAGTTTTTTGTCAGTAATTTTATCGGCATCAAAAGCATGAAGTGGTTGTCCTAGTCCGTGCAAAACAAAATTTGTGATGTCCACAATATTATTAATGGGGGTCAATCCAATTGCTTTTAACCTATTTTGAAGCCAAGTTGGAGAGTTTTGAACTTTAACACCAGAAATAGTAACACCACAATAGCGAGGAGCTTTTAATTTATTTTTGACTTCTATATCTATTTTTAGCGTTCTACTATTGACATGAAATCCAGAAACGGATGGACTCATCAGTTCAGAACTGATACCATTTTGTATTAATCCAGCTCGCAAATCTCTTGCAGTACCAAAATGACTCATAGCATCTGCACGATTGGGGGTTAGTCCAATTTCAAAAACAATATCATTTTCAACTTCGTAATAGTTAGCTAATGGGGTACCAATCTCTGCGTTGTTTTCTAAAATAAGTATGCCATCGTGACTAGCTCCAAGTCCAAGCTCGTCTTCAGCACAAAGCATTCCATGACTTTCTTCTCCACGAATTTTACCTTTTTTTATGCTCCATGCCTCGCCTTGGGGAGAATATAATGTAGTACCAATTGTAGCCACTGCAACTTTTTGGTTCTTTTTCACATTTGGAGCACCACAAACAATTTTGAGGGGTTCGTCAGCTCCAATGTCAACCATTGTTAATTTTAATCGGTCTGCATTGGGATGCTGTGTACACTCCAAAACATGCCCTACAACAACTCCTTCTAATCCTCCTTTAACAGATTGAAACACCTCTGTTCCTTCAACCTCAAGGCCTAAATCGGTAAGTAATTCAGATGTTTTTTCGGAGTCCCAGTCAGTATTGACGAATTGTTTTAACCAGTTGTATGAAATTTTCATGCTATCATTTTATTGCATTGCAAAGATAATCCAAAGGAATTAGCTTTCAAATAAAAAGCCCTACCAAAAGGCCGGGCTTTTTTTATCTAAATTAGTTGTTATTATTGACCAGACAATTGTTTCATTTCTTTTTCGATCATGTCATAAAATTGATCAATTTTTGGCATAACCACCACACGTGTACGTCTGTTTTTTGCTCTATTTTCTGCAGTTTCATTATCAACCAATGGTACATAGCTACTTCGTCCTGCAGCAATAAGTTGAGATGGATTAACCCCTAATTTTTGCAATTCTCGAATAATGGAGGTCGATCGTTTTACACTCAAATCCCAATTATCTATGAGTACACCACTACTAAAAGTTCTGCTATCGGTATGACCTTCAATCATAGCTTCAAAATCAGGTTTATCGGATATGACTTTAGCTACTTTTCCAAGAACTGTTTTTGCTTTTTCAGTCACAACATAGCTTCCACTTTTAAATAAAAGCTTGTCCGCAATAGAAATAAAAACTACACCCTTTTCAACATTGATTTCGATGTCTGGATCATCAATACCAACGGATTTTTTTAGACTGGATACGATCGCAAGTGTAACACTATCTTTTTTGGTTATTGCATCTTGAAGACGGCTAATTTTTAAATCACGTTCTTGTAAGCTTTCTAACGTTTTTTCAAGGTTTTCAGCACCTTTTGTAGTTAGTACTGTCATTTCTTTTGTGCTGCTAAAAAGGGCATCGTTGGTTTTTCTTAAATCCTTTAACTGCTCTTTCATGGCTGTTAAACTTGCGTCAGCTGCGGCTTTGTCTGACAGACAAACATTAAGTTTCATCGCAGTAGAATTTAATAAATCTTTTGTTTCTTTTAATTCTTCTTGTGCTGCAACCAACTCTTTATTTGGCCCACAAGATGTTAAAATTAAGGCGGAAATAATTCCTAGTGTAAATAGCTTATTCATGTTAAAAAAATTAATTCATTAGAAGTTTCATCAAATTTAAAAAAAAATCTATTCCTTACATCAATAAACGAGTTTATTTAATGATTATTTAATTTAGAATATTTTGAAATTTTTAAAACAAAATAATTCCAAACGATTGAATTGACCTTTGAATAGGTCTTTCTTTGAGTGTTAGCTCTTCTAAACTTAAGTAATTTTGGCAATTTAGTATAAAAACCTCCGTGAGCTTTAATTACAGCCCAAGTATGCTTTGGTTTTCTTTGTGCCAAAAAGTGTATGCCTGCAATACCATCTAAAATCAATCGCAATAAAATGAGAAATAATATTGTTCCTTTGGCATTTTTTGTAAGGGTGTAAAGGCTGTTTCTAAAGTTGAAATATGTTTTTTTTGGATTTGAAGTATTTAGAGTTGCACCACCAACATGAAAAATAGTTGAATTTCCAACATATTTGGTGCTGAATCCTTTATTATGTGCTCGCCAACATAGGTCTATTTCTTCCATATGAGCAAAAAAATCAGCATCAAAACCACCTAATAATTTAAAGACTTTTGAACGGACAAAAAAGCAAGCTCCAGAAGCCCAAAATATGTCTTTTGTATCGTCATATTGCCCATTATCATTTTCAATTGAATTAAAAATTCTTCCTCTACAATAAGGATATCCCAATCTGTCAATAAATCCTCCGCCACCGCCAGCATATTCAAATTTATTGGGGTCTTTTTGATCTAAAATTTTTGGTTGAATAATGGCAACTTTTGTTTGTTTTTCAAAACACTCAATTACAGGAAGCAACCAGTTTTTAGTAACAGAAACATCAGAATTAAGAAAGCAAAAAACATCGGTTTTGATTTGTTTTACCGCCCTGTTGTAAGCTCCCGTGTAACCATAATTTTCAGTATATTCAATGGTTTTTACTTTTGGATGGTTTTTTTTAATGTAATCAACGGAGTTGTCGCTAGAAGCATTATCTACAACATAAATATCATGTCCAGCACTATATTTAATTACAGATGGTAGAAATGCTTCAAGAAGAGACTTTCCATTCCAATTTAATATAACAATGGCAATATTCATTTTTTGTTGTTTTGTGGTAAATAATCAGGTAAAGATTCCAAAAAATGGTATGATTTATTTGATTTATCCATAGTGCAATAATAATGATTTATACCATTAGTAATCATCATGTAAGTGGTGTCTAATGTTAAGTTATATTGCGCAATTTGATCAAAAACCTTTTGATTTATTGAGATACCAGGGGCTTTGCATTCAACAATACAAAAGACACTGCCGTCATTGTTATAAATTACAATATCATAACGCTTCTTTTGGTGATGGACATAGAGTTCTTTTTCAACATTAATCAATGAAATTGGATATTTTTTCACATGAATTAAATAGTGCAAACAATGCTGTCGCACCCATTCTTCTGGTTGAAGTGCTACAAATTTTTTACGGATTTCATCAAAGATTTGCGTTTTATTTTCGCTATTTTTGATCCTGAATTTGTATGATGGAAAGTTTAATTTTTGCACTTTACAAATTTGCTAATTTTTTTTTAATGCAGACAGTACAATCTATTTTAAATGAAATTAAATCCGGAAAAATTCATCCAATTTATTTTTTGATGGGAGAGGAGTCTTTTTTTATTGATCAGATTTCGTCTTATATAGAAACTTCTGTACTTGCAGAGGCCGAGCGTGGTTTTGATCAAACTGTAATTTATGGAAAAGACACTTCAATAGATGCTATTGTTTCTAGTGCAAAACGTTTTCCAATGATGGCAAGTCGCCAGGTTATCATTGTTAAAGAAGCACAAAATTTAAGCAGAACGATTGAACAATTATTATCATACACTAAAAATCCACAACTTACAACCACATTAGTTTTTTGTTATAAATATAAAACCATCGATAAAAGAAAAGCCTTATTCAAGGCCTTATCTAAAGCACATGTTGTTTTTGAAAGTAAAAAAGTTTACGACAGTAAAATCCCAGCTTTTATTAGTGGTGAGTTACAGAAAAAAAACCTTCAAATCACCCCAAAAGCAAGCTATTTGTTGAGTGATTATTTAGGTAATGATTTGTCTAAAATTTCTAACGAGCTAACTAAATTACAGCTTGTTATGGGTAATGAAAATACGATTACTCTAGAGCTCATTCAAGAAAATATTGGAATTTCAAAAGATTACAACAATTTTGAATTACAAAACGCTATTGCACAGCTCAATCACAAAAAAGCCTATCAAATTGTACGTTATTTTTCTGAAAATCCAAACCAACATCCAATGGTGGTTACGATAGCAACCCTATATAATTTTTTTACAAAATTGATGACTTTACATACCGTTTCTGACAGAAATCCAAAGACTCTTTCTAGGGCGATCGGGGTAAATCCTTATTTTTTAGATGATTATGTTGTTGGCGCCAGAAATTTCCCTATGCGACGTATTAGTGGAGTTTTTCAAACATTGCGAACTATGGATACAAAAAGCAAGGGTGTAGATGCTAATTTGAAACCAAAAGACTTGTACAACGAACTCGTTTTTAGGATTTTAAATTAGTTTTTATTTACAATTTCTTTTTGCAAAAAGTGATGCACCAATAATTCCAGCATTATTTTTGAGTTCGGCTGTTTTAAAAGTGGTTTCAATATCAATGTACTTAGCAAATTGATCTATTTTTTTACTGACGCCACCACCAAGAATGATTAAATCTGGATTGAAACTTTTTTCAACATGATTTAAGAAAAAATTTAAACGTTTACCCCATTTTTTAAATTCCCAATCATTGCGTTTTCGAGCGGCGTCTGAAGCAAATGATTCCATGATATCACCCTTTTTTCCATACAAACGTCCCAACTCAAAATTCGATAACAATTCTCCATTAAAAAACACTCCAGAGCCTATTCCGGTTCCAATTGTTATAGTCATGACAAGACCTTTTTCATTTTTTCCCTCTCCAAATTCCATAACGCCCATTGCAGCAGCATCGGCATCATTCACTACAAAAAAATCTGCACCAACTTTTGATCTAAACAGTTTGTCAACTCGTGTGCCTTTCCAAGATTTATCTAAATTGCCATAATGCATGGCTTTTCCTTTTTTTATAATTGTTGGAAATGAAACGCCCACAACACCATTCCATTGGTGTTGATTACAAAGCGTTTTTATAACCTCAGAAATAGCTTCCGGTGTAGCAGGTTTTGGTGTAGGAATACGTAGTCTTTCACTAATAATTTCACCTTTATTGGTGTCTACTATAGCACCTTTAATTCCAGATCCTCCAATGTCTATTCCTAGTATTTCCATAATTAATGTTTTAAATCTTCAATTTGAAGGTTGTAATCATATTGTAAATCTTCATGAAGTTTTTTCGTCTTTTTTTGTGCAGATTCAACCTGTCTGTTGTAAATATTTGTTAGTGTTTTATTTTTAAATATCGATGGGGTGATATCCTGCATTTTCAAACAAAAATATAATAGTAATTCCACTTCTGTTTCAGGTTGATTGGAATAGCGAGCAAATTTTCGAATACGACGCAAAATTTTTCGTATACTTTTTTTTACATAAAAATAACTGTTGGTGTTGATGTCTAGAAAAAGTGTATCTAATTGATTTTTAATACTTTGGACATAACTTGATTCGTCTTCTGATTCGAAAATAAGATAGGTAAGGAGTTCTTTGTTTTCAAGTTTGAAGCGTGCTAATCTTAAGCAAAGTTGCTTGAGTTTTTCCTTATCCAAATGTTCTAACTCTTTGCGGAGTTCAACGACGCTTGCTGCTTTCATATGAGTGTAATATTACAATTTTTAAAAAATTATAACAATAGTTCTTGAACTTTATTTCATTTTTTGAATTAAATAAAATTAAGTTAAATCTAGTATTACAATCAAACAGATATGTATTTTTGCTTCAGCTTATGGATTCATTAACACAAATTGTTTTGGGTGCTGCTTGTGGAGAGGCAGTTTTAGGAAAAAAAATTGGGAATAAAGCATTACTCTTTGGTGCAATTGGTGGAACATTACCTGACTTAGACGTTTTCGTTGGAAAATGGATTTTCAACAATGAAATTCAAGCTATGGCATTTCATAGAGGGTTTATGCACTCAATTTTGTTTGCAATTTTGGCAGGATTAGGGCTCGGATATGCTGTTTTTTGGGTGTATAATAGAGGAAAACGATTAGGAAAGACCTCGCGAAATGATTGGATAAAATTGTTTTTAATTTCAATTATTACGCATCCAATTTTGGATTGCTTTACAGGATATGGAACACAGTTATTTGCACCATTCTCAAACTACAGAGTTGCTTTTGATAATATTGCGGTTGCCGATCCTTTTTACACATTACCTTTTTTAGTGTCACTTATTATTTTGATGTTTTTTAGGCGAACCTCCAAAACAAGAGCTGTTTTCTTAACTATTGGCTTAGGGATTAGCTCATTATATATGGTCCTTACTTTGATAAATAAGTTTTATGTTAGCTCAATTTTTAAATCTGATTTAGAACAAAAGAATATAAGTTACAATCGTTTTAAAAGTCAACCTACAATCTTAAATAATATTTTGTGGTATGGTGTTGCAGAATCTGACACAGCATTTCATGTGGCATTTTATTCAATTTTTGATGAAAATAAAGCACCTAGAAAATGGCAAAGTATTCCAAAAAATCACCAGCTTGTGTCGTCAAATGATAGAGATATTAAAACCTTAATTTGGTTCAGCGATGGATTTTATTCAGTTTCTGAAACTTCTGATAAGGACACTTTTGTTTTTAAGGATTTGCGTTATCCTTTAATGAATGAAGAAGATCCAAACTCTTCAGTGTTTAATTTCAAAATTAAGAAGAAAAATCAACGTTGGATGGCACAGCCATTTTACCCAAAAGATGTAAAAGAAAAAGACCTTTCTGCATTTTGGGAACGACTAAAAGGTATTTAAAGTACACCAACAGATTTCATACATTTTTTCATGGACTGGTAGGTTCTTTCAATATCATTATCTAACCCAACAGAAAAACGTATTAATCCTTCACTTAATCCCATTTCCTTTTGTTCGTCTTCAGGAATTTCGGAAGAAGTGGAACTTCCAGGTGCGCTAAATAAGGTTTTATAAAACCCTAAGCTTACCGCCAAATAGCCAAGGTTTTCTTTTTGCATCAATTCCATCAATTCGTTGGCCTTTTCAAGCGTTCCAACATCTATAGTAAGCATACCACCAAAACCATATTCTTTGTTCATTTGTTGTTTAAATATATTGTGAGAGGGATGAGATTTAAGTCCAGGGTAAACGGTTTTTATGCCTTCATATTCAAATTTTTCTGCCAAATACATTGCATTGTGGCTATGTTGTTTCATCCTAATATGAAGAGTTCTTAGATTTTTAAGAATTGATGAAGCCCTCAGACTATCCATACTTGCACCAAGAAGCATGGCTGCACCGTCGTTTACATTTCTAAGCTGATCAATCAATACTTGACGGCCACAAACCACACCACCAATGGTGTCGCTTGAACCATTGATAAATTTGGTGAGACTATGGATAACAATATCGGCGCCTAGTATTTTTGGAGATATAGATAGTGGCGAGAATGTATTGTCTATAACCAACTGTATATTGTGCTTTTTTGCAATTTTTGCCAAAGCCCGAATATCAGCAACTTCAAGTAGGGGATTACTAACCGACTCACAATATAAGACGGTTGTTTTTTCTGTAATAGAATTTTCAACAGCCTCCAAATTAGTGATGTCAACAAAAGAGGTGCTTATTCCAAACTTGGTTGCAAAATTTTTAAGAAAAGCATAAGTACCTCCATAGATCGTTCGACTTGAAACGACATGATTTCCAGCATTGCATAATTGCATCAAAACAGCAGTAATTGCTCCCATTCCAGAAGCTGAAACATTGGATGTTTCTGTACCCTCCATCGCCGCTAATGCTTCACCCAAGTACAAATTTGACGGGGAGCTATGTCTAGAGTAGAGGTAGCACCCATCGGCATTACCTTCAAAAGTGTCAAACATGGTTTTTGCGGAAAGGAATGTGTATGTCGATGAATCTGAAATGGAAGGGTTAACACCTCCAAATTCTCCAAAATACTGTAAATCTTGAATAGAGTCTGCTGGCTTCATAAATATTGATTAATTTTAATCAAATATCTATTATTACGGATTTAAAAACAACAACTATTAAAAATTATAGAAAATTATTCATAAATAATAGCTAATTTTAGATAAAAATTTTATATTTTTGTTAAAATTAATTCCTTAAAAGATATTTTTTCAATATGAAACTTGACTTACTTGATATAAAAATACTGCGCTTACTTCAAAAAGATGCTAAACTTACCAATAAAGCTCTGTCAACAAAGTTATCACTTTCTGTGACAGCAATTTATGAACGTATAAAAAAACTTGAAAAAACAGGATTTATTGAGGGCTATGTAGCTCTTGTGTCAAAAGAAAAAGTAGGAAAATCTTTCGTAGCATTTTGTCATGTAAAACTCGTTCAACACACTCAAGATAATGTCAAGCAATTTGAGCGAGAGGTTATTGCCATTGAAGAAGTTTTGGAATGTTATCATCTTAGTGGTGATTATGATTATTTACTAAAAGTACATGTTACAGACATGGAATCTTACCGAAAATTTATGATTGAAAAATTAACAAATTTAAATCATATTGGTAGTACTCACAGTATGTTTATGATCAATCAAGTGAAGCATACAACGGCTCTAAATATTTAAATTTTTATTCTAATCTATTGAACGGAAGTTTGTACTTTTGTTCCTATTAAAATTTAAAATATATGATACCATATGATGTTGCTGTAATTGGCTCTGGCCCTGGCGGATATGTAGCAGCCATTCGTTGTGCTCAACTTGGAAAAAGTGTTGCCATTATTGAAAAATATAGCACTATGGGTGGAACTTGTCTAAATGTAGGTTGTATTCCTAGCAAAGCTTTATTGGATTCTTCTCATCATTTTGAAGATGCTGTAAAACATTTTGATACGCATGGTATTGAGCTTCCTGGCGAAGTTAAAGTCAATCTTGAAAAAATGATGTCACGAAAAAAATCTGTTGTTGATCAAACAACAGTAGGGATAGAGTTTTTAATGAAGAAAAATAATATTGATGTCTATCAAGGAATTGGTGCTTTCAAAGATGCAACACATATTACCATAAGTGGAGATACTTCTCAAGAAATTGAGGCAAAACACACCATCATTGCCACTGGAAGCAAGCCGTCTGTACTTCCTTTTGTTACTATCGACAAAGAACGTATCATTACATCAACAGAAGCATTAAAACTCAAAGAAATACCAAAACACCTTATCATTATCGGAGGTGGAGTTATTGGTCTAGAACTTGGTCAAGTTTATAAGCGTCTTGGCGCAGAAGTCACTGTTATTGAATATATGGATCGTATTATTCCAACAATGGATAAAGGTCTATCAAAAGAACTCAATAAAGTCCTTAAAAAGCAAAAATTTAAAATCAACACTTCCCACAAAGTAACTTCAGTAACACGTAAAGGCGATAATGTAACAGTAACAGCCGAAAACAAAAAAGGAGAAGCGGTAACTTTTGAAGGCGATTATTGTTTGGTATCTGTAGGTCGGAGTGCTTACACAGCGGGGCTTAATGCCGAAGCTGCTGGAGTAGAATTGAATGAACGTGGTCAAGTGAGTGTAAATGAGCATTTACAAACAACTGTTTCAAACATTTACGCCATTGGCGATGTTGTTAGAGGAGCAATGTTGGCACACAAAGCAGAAGAAGAAGGTGTGTTTGTTGCCGAAACCATTGCAGGTCAAAAACCACATATAAATTACAACCTTATTCCTGGAGTTGTATATACTTGGCCAGAAGTGGCTGCTGTTGGAAAAACAGAAGAACAACTTTATGAAGAAGGTGTAGCGTACAAGTCAGGGCAATTTCCAATGCGTGCATTGGGAAGAAGTCGCGCAAGTATGGATTTGGATGGATTCGTAAAGATTTTAGCAGACGAAACAACCGATGAAATTTTGGGAGTTCATATGATTGGTGCACGCTGTGCCGATCTTATTGCAGAAGCTGTAGTTGCTATGGAATTCCGCGCATCTGCAGAAGACATCTCGAGAATGTCTCATGCACATCCAACTTTTACTGAAGCTATTAAGGAAGCTGCACTTGCAGCAACCGAAAATAGAGCATTGCATATCTAATTAATTTCCAATACCTTAAATTCAAAGCGGTCATAAAATGATCGCTTTTTTTTAATTTATATATTTTTTTAAATATAAAAAATGTATATTTAACTGATTGATTTACAACGAATTGTCTAATATTTAAGCAATTTTATTAAACAAAATTAATATTACTAACATAGCACCCAAAAATATAAAGTGCAAAAGCAACCCAAATCGCTTTGAAGCAACACAACCTAGAATACCAACACTCCGACGAGGCACTAGTATTTGCCATCATTCACAACGAAGAAACGCATCTTTTTGAAATCTTACATGATCGCTATTATTCAGTAGTATATGGTCGATGTCTTAGTTTTTTTAAAAACAAACATGATGCTGAGGACGTTTCTCAAGAAATATTTTTTAAGGTATTCTTAAAGTTAGACACTTTCTTGTTCAAATCAAAATTTTCAACTTGGCTTTATAGTTTTACTCATAACTATTGCATCAATTACAAACGAAATATTGAATACAGAAAATTTGAAAATAAACTAATTGACCCAGAAAGATTAAGTGAAGAGTTTTTTAGTTATAATTATGATTCATGTATTGTAGACGAATATCAATTAATACGACTAAAGCTAGCAATTAGTTTATTATCAAAACATGAACAAAAACTAGTTTTATTAAAGTATTGTGGTCATATGACTATAAGAGAAATGGGCGAAGTGTATAATCTTGGCGAAAGTGCTCTCAAAATGAAGTTGAAACGCATCAAAAATAAAATTATTAAACACTATAGGGAAGCAGATTTTGAAGAGGTGAAATTTGCTTAATTATTTTCGTTTTTTCCGATTAAAATTTTTGTCCCCTCTTGTTTTTGACTTTTTATATTTTTCCCCAATAGTTCTTTTGTAGGATCCTCCAAGATTTACCTTTTTGTTTTTTCCCTTTTTTTCATGAAACGCAGGTCCGGGAACATCATCATTTTTCTTTTTATTTGGATTATAACGCTCCTTTACAGCTTTTCGTTCCTCGGGCATTAATTCATTTGATATATCCACTTCAGAGGGCCATTCACAAACTTGAATTTCAAAATTCATGTAACGCTCAATTTGAATCCTAAATTCTTTTTCTTTCTTTGTTGATAATAATATGCTTTCACCTTGTTTTTGGGCGCGCCCAGTACGACCAATGCGATGCATGTAATTTTCGGAAAACTCAGGTGTATTGAAGCTAATAACATGAGAAACTTCATCTATATCAATACCTCGTGCCATTAAATCTGTGGTGACTAAAATTTTATATGTTCCGTTTTTAAATTCTTCAATAGCATTACGTCTGTAATTTTGTGATTTATTGGAGTGAAGCACACCACATTCATTTCCAAAATTGAGCTCTAGTGCTTCATATAATCGGTCGGCTATACGTTTTTGATCGACAAAAATGAGAACTTTTCTAAACGCTTCTTTTTGAGCCAGCAGAAACAACAAAAGATTGAGCTTTGAATTATAATTTGGTGCATCAAAACGCGTTTGTTTAATATTTTTAAGAGGGGTTCCCGAAAGTGCAGTGGATACTTTATTGGGGTTTCTAAAGAAGTTCGTGATAATATTTTCGACATCTGAATTCATCGTTGCTGAAAACATAATATTTTGACGTTGCTCTGGGAGTAAATCAAAAATATTTATTAGCTGATGTCTAAACCCCAAATCGAGCATCACATCTACTTCATCAATAACTAGTTTTTGTATATTTTTCAGTCGTAATGCTTTACTAACGGCCAAATCATAAAGTCGTCCAGGGGTTGCGACCACAATATCTGCACCATTTTCAATTTGTTTTTTTTGCGTATTGATGTTTGTCCCACCAAAAATTCCAACAATTTGAAATGGCAGTTCTACGCATAGCCTTTCTATAGATTCAACCACTTGTAACACCAATTCTCTTGTAGGAACAAGAATCAAAATACGAGGGGAATTTTGAGGGGGTTGCGTAAGGTTTCTTAGCAATGGTAAGTTGTAGGCCATTGTTTTTCCAGTTCCTGTTTGTGCAATACCAATCAGGTCTCTACCAGAGCAAATTTTTGAAAAAGAAGCACTTTGAATTGCAGTAGGGTGTTTGAATCCTAATTGCGAAATTGCATCATATAGAACAGGGGTAAGTTTAAAATTGCTGAAAGTATCCAAATTAAAAAATTTATTCAAAGGTAATGTATTCTGATAAAGTGGGGGTGTATTTCAATATATCTGATTAAATTTACATCCAATTAGTTTGTATACCATTTTTGAGAACACATTTTCATTTTAAACCTAAACATTTAGAAACTTTCAAAAGACAACTTTTGCAATGGGCCAATACTTTTGATGAGGTTGTTTGGTTGGATTCAAATCATTACAACCAAACCCACAGTAGTTTTGAGGCTATTTTGGCAGTAGATGCTTTTTCGAGCTTACAACTTTCTGAAAATCATAGTTTTAAACAATTGGAGAATTATATAAATACAACTTCAGATTGGATTTTTGGTTATCTTTCTTATGATTTAAAAAATGATATTGAAAAGCTGCATTCTTCAAATTTTGATGGTCTTCAATTTCCAGATTTGTTTTTTTTTCAACCCAAAAAAGTATTTATTTTCCAAGGTGATCAGGTGAGTATTCATTACTTAAATGAGTTTTCATTTTGTATCCAAGAGGATTTAAAAATAATTGAAAGTGAATCCATGTTTTCTGAGTGTTTAGATTCATCAGAATTAAAAATTGAAGCAAGAACATTAAAATCTTCATATTTAGAAAAAGTAAAATCTTTACAAAATCATATCTGTAGAGGAGATATTTATGAAGCCAATTTTTGTCAAGAATTTTTTTCACATGGTGTTATCAATCCTCTGGCAACCTTTTACAAACTTCAAAAAAGTTCTCAACCTCCATTTTCTGCGTATTTAAAAAATGGTGAGCATTTTGCATTGTCTGCCTCACCAGAAAGGTATTTAAAGAAAAATGGAAATATTGTCATTTCTCAACCTATAAAAGGGACATCCAAACGTTCTATTCATGTTGAAGAAGATGAAAAATTGAAAGCCAATTTAGAAGCCAACCCCAAAGAACGTAGCGAAAACGTAATGATTGTAGATTTGGTACGCAATGATTTGTCAAGAATTGCAGAAAAAAGTTCCGTAAGTGTTGACGAACTTTGTGGCCCTTATACATTTGCTCAAGTTCATCATTTAATTTCAACTGTAAGTGCTACAATAAAAGAGGAATACTCATCAGTAGATGTCATTAAATCTACTTTTCCAATGGGTAGCATGACAGGTGCACCAAAGATATCAGCTATGAAAATCATTGAACAATTGGAAGATGCCAAACGAGGGCTATATTCTGGTGCAATAGGATATTTTACTCCAACTGGTGATTTTGATTTTAATGTGGTTATAAGAAGTATCTTATACAACAAATCAGCTTCATATATTTCTTTTTCTGTAGGAAGCGCAATTACTTATAAGAGCCAACCAGAATACGAGTATGAAGAATGTCTTGTAAAAGCACAAGCAATGAGAGAAGCTCTGGAAAATTAATTCGTATTTTTGTGCAATGCAATTGGCTTTTGATCAACATATAAAATCACATTTTCCGTTTCTTTTTGAACAAAAAATTTTGGTCGCAGTTTCAAGCGGTTTAGACAGTATGGTTTTAGCGGATCTGTGTTTGAAATCTGAATTAAATATTGCTTTGGCACATTGTAATTTTAAATTACGTGAGGCGGAAAGTGATAAAGAGGAAGCTTTTGTTTCGAATTATGCAAAAACACATAAACTAACTTTTTTTACTAAACATTTCAATACCACTCATTTTGCAGAGACCACCAAAATTTCGATTCAAATGGCTGCTCGAGAGTTACGCTACAATTTTTTTGATGAACTATGTGATTCTCAACAATTCGACACAATACTCACTGCTCATCATGCCGATGATAATTTAGAAACATTTTTTATCAATCTTAGCAGAGGTTCTGGTGTTGATGGATTGACAGGAATTCCAAAGATCAATGATAAGATCGCTAGGCCACTTTTGCCATTTTCTAGAAATCAGATTTACGAATATGCAAAAACGCATAATATTCAATGGTGTGAAGACAGCAGTAATGCAAGTCTAAAATACAAACGTAACGCATTACGCCATGAGCTTATTCCAGTCCTGAAATCTATTTTTCCAACAATTCTTGAAGCTTTAAATACAACACAAAATAATTTGACAGCATCACAGGATTTATTAAAAAATCATATTGAAGATATTGAAAATAGAGTTATAAAATTTTCAAGCCTAGACGAAATCCATTATACTATTGAGCAACTTAAATTACTCAACCCATTACGCTCTTATATTTACCCTTTGTTTGGAAAATATGGATTTACAGATTTGGATGAGATTTATCATTTGGTTGACGCTCAGTCTGGGAAGCAAATCCACTCAAATACCCATTCGATATTAAAAGATAGAAACGTTATGATTTTGACGCCAAAATCAGCCTTAAAATCTGACTTTTTTTTAAGTATTACTGATTTAGAAAAGGAAATAAAATTAAGTGAATTTGGTGTACATCTCAATTTTGAAAGAGAATCAAATTTGGGTAATTCTTCTAAAAATACTTTGTTTTTAGATCATGATAAACTTCAATTTCCATTAGTCCTGCGCTCTTGGGCAGAAGGTGATTTTTTCTATCCTTCTGGAATGACTGGTAAAAAGAAGTTGAGTAAGTATTTTAAAGATGAAAAGCTATCACTTTTACAAAAATCAAAAGTACTTTTGTTATGTTCAAAAGAAGATGTTGTTTGGGTTGTAGGAATGCGACCAGATGCTCGATTTATAGCCACTTCAAAAACAAAACATATTTTAAATGTCAATGTAGTTCATGCCACAGATTGATCCGTTATTTACTCCTTTAAAATTATTCAAAAATGCATTTGTATCAACGGTGTACTCGGGCTTGTTTCGTCGTTTAAAGATTCACCAAAAAAGAGAGCGTATTAACCTGAGTGATGGTGATTTTTTAGATTTAGATTGGAGTTATGCCAACTCACCATCCGATGAGCTTATTATATTATTACATGGCATGGAGGGTGATGGTCAGCGTCCCTATGTAACGGGTGTTGCAAGACATTTTAATAACAATGGGGTTGATGCTGTTTGTGTGAATTTTAGAAGTTGTAGTGGAGAATTAAATAAAAAATTTTCTAGCTTTCATTCTGGTCAAACAAATGATTTAAATGAGGTAATTACCCATATCACAGTAAATTATGAGTATGATTCACTTTTCCTAAAAGGTGTGAGTTTGGGAGGAAATATTGTTTTAAAATATTTGGGTGAAAATCAAAATATACCTACAAAATTAAAAGCTGCAATGGCGGTATCTGTTCCAGTTGATTTGGCGGCCTCATCCAAAGCATTACATCAATTTAAAAATATATTATTTCATATTTATTTTATGATTGGCTTGAAGTATAAATTGATGCAAAAGCAACGTCAATTTCCAGAGAAAATTACTAGAAGAGCATTGTATTCTGTTTGGACCTTAAGAAAGTTAGATGAGGTGTATACCGCCAAAGCTAATGGTTTTAAAAGTGCAGCAGATTATTATAAAAAATCAAGTAGTTTACATTTTTTATCTTCAATAAAAACCCCTGTTTTGTTACTTAATGCCAAAAATGATTCATTTCTAACACCCTCTTGTTTTCCATATGAAATGGCTCAAATGAGTAAATATTTATTTTTGGAAACTCCAGAAAAAGGAGGTCATGTTGGATTTATTTCAAAAGGCGGCGTTTATTACAACGAAAAAAGAGCTTTAGAGTTCTTCAGAGAATTTCAATAATTGAGAGTAGATTTTATGAATAGGGAACCCCATGACATTAAAGTATGACCCTTCAATTTTTGTAACACCAATTTGTCCAATCCAATCTTGAATTCCATATGCTCCAGCTTTGTCCATTGGATTGTAATTATCAATATAAAACTGAATTTCTTTGGTTGATAATTCTTTGAATGTCACTTTCGTTATGGAATTAAAAATGTCTTCTTTTTGTAGGCATTTTAGGCAAACAGAGCTGATTACTTCGTGTGTTTTTCCACTTAGTTTTTGAAGCATTTTAAAAGCATCTTCTTTAGATTTTGGTTTTCCTAGTGCTGTATTTTGATGCCAAACAATAGTGTCGCTTGTAATGAGGAGGTCTTTTGGGTTTAATTCTTCTATAAATGCATCTGATTTAAGTTTAGCAAGATAGTCTGAAATTTCACTTTTCTTAAGACGTTTAGGATATATCTCGTCAATTTCTTTAAGTCGAATTTCAAAAGGTACCCCCAGTGATTTTAGTAGCTCTTGTCTTCTTGGAGAACCAGAGGCCAAAATCAATTTTTTGGATTTTAGTCTATTTTTGAGCATTTAAAAATTAATCATTTTGAGCATCAAAATCACTCATCCAAAGTCCTTTTACTTTCATGACTTGCTCTATGATATCTCTGACAGCACCACAACCGCCATTGACATGTGAAATATAGTCTGAAATGGCTTTAATTTCGGGCGCGGCATCTTGAGGACAGCAGGGGAGGCCAACCAATTTCATGACAGGAAAATCTGGAATATCATCACCCATGTACAATATCTGTTCAGAAGACAAATTATATTGGTCTAACAAGTGGTGATAATGCTTCACTTTGTCATGTGCACCCAAAACAACATCTTTTATTCCCAAGCCTTCTAATCGTTGGCGAACACCTTCATTTTTTCCTCCAGAAATGATGCATATATTCAAGCCTGCATCAACGGCTGCTCGAAGTGCATAGCCATCTCTTGTGTGCATTTTACGAAGTAAATCTCCATTAGTATTAACCAACAATGAACTATCTGTTAGAACACCGTCTACATCAAAAATAAGCGTTGTAATAGTTTTCAAAAGTGTTTTGTAATTTTTCTTAGCCATGTGTTTTTTGAATTGATTTTGTAAGTTTCTCGTATAATTCTTTATAATCTGGATATGATTCTAAGTCTTTTAAATGTGTTTTTATCGTTTTTTTGTCGCGTCTTTTTGCAGGACCAGTTTGTGCCATATATGGAGATAAATATTGTATTTTTTTTGCTGTTTCAATGATAAGAGGTTTTAGAATTTCAAAATCCAAGCTTTTTTCATCGGTGAGTTCGTGTGCGATTCGATATAATTGGTTGGTGAAATTATTTACAAAAACGGCAGTCAAATGCAATGCTTGGCGCTGCTCTGAGTTAATGATATATGTAGGACAATTTAGAGCTTCTGCGATTTGTTTTAAAGTGTTTCTGTCGTTTTTGTCTGTTGACTCAATACAAATGGGAACGTTTTTAAAATCTACGGCTGCAGTCTTTGAAAATGTTTGAAGTGGGTAAAAAACACCTCTTCTATTTTTGGCATTTAAAAATCGCATTGAAACACTTCCTGAGGTATGTACTACGAGTTGGTTTTTGAACGGAAAATCGTTTGAAAGTTGTTCAATTGCGCTATCACTTACCGCAATAATGTAGACATCTGCGGAAGCAAGATTATCGAGATTGTAGCATTTTTCAATGTCTGTATTTTCTGTGGAATAATTACTTTTCGATCTGTTATACCATTGAACAAGTTTCAAATTTTTAGCATCGTTTATTGCCTTACACAAATGTGTGCCTACATTTCCAGCCCCTAATACAATAACAGAAATCATAATGCTAATTTACATAAGTATCAGGTTTTTTGAAAGGTAATATTCTGCTTTATTAAATAAATATTAAAATAAGTGTTAAAAGCACTATTTTAAAATTACTTTTTTGTAAAAAGTAAGTACCTTTGTATTCCACTAAATTTACTTTTTTTGATGTTCAAAAAAATCGCTAATATCCTTTTTTCTACACGACTAACAGCAACCTTATTTATTGTCTATGCTACAGCGATGGCTGTAGGTACATTTTTGGACGTTGGTCAAAGTACATCGCCAACGCCATACTCAAGAAACTTAATCTACAACGCATGGTGGTTTGAGGCCATTATGGTTGTTTTTATGATTAATTTTGCAGGAAATATTTTTAGATATCGCTTATTGCGAAAAGAAAAATGGGCTACACTTGTACTGCATTTATCTTTTATTTTTATTCTACTAGGTGCTTTTATCACCCGTTATCATGGCTTTGAAGGCATGATGGCCATACGAGAAGGTGCGACTGAAAACACATTCCTATCCCAAAAAACTTATCTAACCACATATATTGATGGCGATTACAAAATAAACGGAGAGTTTCAGCGATTGGTTCGCAATGATGATGTAGACTTTTCACCTCGATTAGAAAACAACTATAGCTTTAGTACAACATACGGAAATACGCCAGTAGTTGTGGAGCTCATCGATTTCATTTCAGGAGCAGAAGAAGATATTGTCCCTGATGAAACTGGAGAATATTACTTAAAATTGGTAGAAGCTGGTGGTGGAGCTCCGCACAATCATTTCTTGAAAGTTGGAGAAGTAAGTAGTATTCACAATGTATTGTATGCACTCAATAAACCAACACCTGGTGCTATAAATTTAACTTTTTCTGATGAAGGATTGACGATTCAATCACCCTTTGAGGGGGAGTACATGACCATGGCAACAGGCGTTCAAGGACAACTTGTTAAAGACAGCATTCAACCTTTGGTGTTGCGCTCACGATATATCATTGGAAATCAAGCTATTGTATTTCCTAAATCAGTCATAAAAGGCGTTTTTGATGTGGTTAAAAAGTCTAAACTTCTTAAAGGAGATGAAGATGGTATTGCACTTAAAGTGACTTCAAATGGAGTAACAAAAACTGTCAAACTTCTAGGAGGTCAGGGGATAAGTAATCCTTTTAAACAAATCACTGTTGGAGGGCTAGATTTTGCATTTAAATACGGTTCAAAAACACTTGAATTGCCATTTGATGTCAAACTGAATGATTTTATTGCTGAGCGTTATCCTGGAACAGAAAAAAGCTATTCATCTTATGAAAGTAAAGTCACTATTTTTGATGATAAAGAAGGTGATTTTGATTTTCATATTTATATGAATAATATTTTAAATCATAGAGGATATCGCTTTTTTCAATCTTCTTTTGATCCCGATGAAAAAGGAACGATTCTATCGGTAAATCACGATTATTGGGGTACATGGTTTACGTATTTAGGGTATTATTTATTGTATTTTGGTTTGATGGCTATTTTGATCAGTAAAGGGGCAAGAATGGAAGCTTTACGAAAACAAGTGGATAAAATAAAGCGCAAAAAAGCAAAGCTTTCAATTATCGTATTCTCATTATTTTCTTTCGGAGCCAATGCTCAATTGTTACACAGTTCGGATCATCAAATGTTGCGACCTACACAACAACAATTAGATTCTATATTGTCTTCAAATATCACACCTGTTGAGGAGTCCAATCGATTTGGAGAGTTGGTCATTCAAGACTTCGACGGTCGCATGAAACCTGTAAATACTTATGCTTCAGAGTTGTTAAGGAAACTGTCAAAAAAAGACACCTATAATAATTATGAAGCCAATCAGGTGTTTTTGTCCATGCAGGAGAGTCCCCAATTGTGGTATAATGTGCCTATAATTTATTTAAAACCAAAAAAAGCTGATACTATTCGCAGTGTCATTGGTCTTCCAAAAGAGCAAAAATATGCCGCACTGATTGACTTTTTGGACAAAAATTTAAATTATAAATTAGGCCCATATCTTGAAGAAGCCTACAGTGCACAAGTGCCTACCGCCATTCAAAAAGAATTTAAGGAAGCCGACCAGCGTGTTAGTTTGTTGTTTAATACATTAGAAGGCGATGCATTACGTCTTTTCCCAATACCAGATGACGAAAATAATAAATGGGTGTCTCCAAAAGAATTTGTTCAACAGGGAATAGTAGTCAGGGATTCATTATATAGCAATTTTATCAAAACAGGATTCTTAGCCTATCTTGCTACCCTTCAAAATGATAAATTTCAAAAAACTGATTTCACACAAAGTCAAAAACTTGTTGAAGCCATAAAAAAGACACAACAACGCTATGGAGGCAAAACAATGCTCTCTGAAAAGAAAATAAAAACCGAAATCATCTACAATAAATATGATATTTTCAAAAAACTGTTCAGTTGGTATATGTATGCTAGTAGTTTGATGTTTGTATTGTTGATTATTCAGATTTTAAAAGATAAAAGTAAAGTGCTGAAAGTTTCGGTAAATATCTTTAAAGTTTTGATTTACGTTTGCTTTGGTTTACACACAGCAGGTTTGATTATACGATGGTATATTTCAGGGCATGCACCATGGAGTGATGCCTATGAATCTATGATTTATGTGGCTTGGGCAACCATGGCTTTTGGAGTAATGCTTGGTCAAAAAAGTAATCTCACTTTTGCCTCAACCGCTTTTGTAACTGCAATGATTTTGATGATTGCCCACTGGAATTGGATGGACCCTTCCATTGGGAACCTACAGCCTGTTTTGAATAGTTATTGGTTAATGATTCATGTGGCTGTTATAGTAGGAAGTTATGGGCCAATGGCGTTGGGAATGATTTTAGGAGTCATTAGTTTGTTGCTTATGATTCTAACGACCTCAAAAAACAAAGTAAAAATGGCGTTAAGTATCAAGGAACTCACCATCATTAATGAAATGGCACTCACAGTGGGGCTTGTTATGCTTACAATTGGTAATTTTCTTGGTGGTATGTGGGCCAATGAAAGCTGGGGACGCTATTGGGGATGGGATCCAAAAGAAACATGGGCGCTTATTAGTATAATGATTTATGCCTTTGTGATTCATATGCGGCTTGTTCCAGGATTGAGAAGTCGTCTTGCATTTAATATCGCTTCAATTCTTGCTTTTGGCAGTATAATGATGACTTATTTTGGTGTGAACTTTTATCTCGCTGGATTGCATTCTTACGCCAAGGATGATCAAGAAATAAGTGTAACTTATATTTTGACAAGTCTTTTAATCCTTACAATAATCAGTGTTTTTGCATATCTAAAACACCGTAAGTTTTATTCTAAGTAAAAGAGTTAAAGATCCCTTGAATTTTACTAAAATAGATTTCATTATAATCAGAAATAACCATATCAGCTAAGGTATAATCTTGATTTTTTGAATGCTCACTTTTGTAGGCCACACAATAAATACCTGCACGTTTTGCAGCTTTAATGCCATTAGTAGAATCTTCTATAACAAAACATTCATTTGGCAAAGCATTAGCCGCTTTAGCTGCATTAATAAAAATTTCTGGGTGAGGTTTTGAGGCTTTAAGGTCTGCACCACTAAGTTTATTTGAAAAAAAACGGTCTAGGTTAAAGCGTTTCATCACATTATTTATGGTAAACATGGAGGCAGAGGAGGCTACAATCAACGTTAGACCTTGTTTAAAATAATCATTTATTAATTCTTCAACCCCATCAAGTAATTGCAAATCGTTATCTTCAAAAAAAAGTTTGGTAAAATAATTGCGTTTGATTTGTACCAATTCTTGGGGATCTTGCTCAAGATTAAAATATGTACAAAGCTGTACACATATTCCATAAGTGGATTGACCAGTAAAACCTTCATACATTTCTGAAGAAACTTCAATTCCAACTTTTTCAAACATTTTTTGATAGGCTTTATGGTGCAGCGGTTCTGTGTCAACAATTACACCATCCATATCAAATAAAACAGCTTTAAGCATAATTCATTTTTTTTACGAATATAATTCTTCGATTATATTTTTTTTATTTTATTGAACATTTAATATTATTTTTTTTATTTTTAAACTTTAAAACTAATGCTTCAATGAAATTTGTAAAACTGTTAGGAATTACAAACGCGCTATTGCTCATGTTGTGTGTTCTAATTATAATTGTCTCCGAATATTTGTTTTTTTCAGGACATGAATTACACGGAATTTTTGTAGGGATTTGGGCACCTATGCTTGTGGGTCTAATGATATTTTTTAAACTTTTTCGCCTTGGCCGCTAACGACATCGTATTATATTTTTCCATTTTCGTTTCCGTTTGCGTTGCAATTTGGGCTTTTGTTCTTATCAAACAATTCAACGACTTAGATAATAAATAGCGTTTAATAAACTCTTTTAATGTCAAAACAAAAAATAGGTCAAAATACCATTTGTACCCACACCGGTGCTGTAGATGACCCTCTTTTTCAAGGGGTGGTATCCCCAATATATCTTTCTACATCTTATGATTTTTTGGATCAAGAAACAAAGCGCTATCCGCGCTATTTTAATACGCCAAATCAGGAACATTTAAGCAAAAAAATTGCTGCGTTAGAAGATACAGAAGCAGGAATGCTGTTTTCATCAGGTTTGGCCGCAGTATCTGCTGTAATGCTTACTTTTTTGAAATCTGGAGATCATGCTGTTGTCCAAAATGACATTTACGGAGGAACACGTAATTTTATTGAATCTCATTTTAAGTCCTATGGTATTCAATACACCTTTACCAAAGATTTGTCAATCAATTCTTTTGAGGAATGTATTAAAAAAAATACAAAACTTATATATGTTGAAACACCATCAAATCCACTACTTAAATTAGTTGATTTGTTTGCCATCGCAAAATTGGCAAAGTCTCATAACATTATTTCAGCAATTGACAATACTTTTGCAACACCCATTGTTCAAAAGCCTCACACGCTTGGTATTGATGTTGTCATTCATTCTGCGACAAAATATTTTGGAGGGCATAGCGATATTAGTGCTGGTGCAATCGCATCTACTCAAAATTATGTAGATAAAATCTGGAATTTAGCGAAAGATTTTGGTGGTAATCTTAGTGATTTTTCAGTTTGGATGCTAGAAAGAAGTATGAAAACTTTAGCCATCCGCGTTAAAGCTCAGCAAAAAAATGCCAAAAAAATGGTTCGATTTTTAGAAAAACACTCGGGTGTTGATAATGTGTATTATCCCGGTTTAAAATCTCATGAGCATCATCAACTTGCAAAAACTCAAATGAAAGGTTTTGGCGCAATGTTATCTTTTGAATTATCAAATGCATACGACACGGTTTTGTTTTTAAAATCATTACAATTGATAAAACCTTCAATGAGTTTGGCTGGCGTTGAAAGTACAATGATTTTGCCTGCTATAGCATCTCATGCCTTACTTTCTGAATCAGACCGCCTTTCACAAGGTATTACAGATCAATTGATACGTTTTTCTGTTGGAATTGAATCTAAAAAAGATTTAATAAACGATATTGAACAAGCTTTGAGTTTAAGTAAAAAACATTAGCATCATGAAAGTAGACATTCTTGCATTTGGCGCACATCCAGACGATGTAGAGTTGTCCTGTGGTGGAACCCTTCACAAAGCAATTCTTGAGGGAAAAACAGTTGCAATAATTGATCTTACTCGTGGAGAGCTTGGGACAAGAGGAACCGCAAAAATACGAAAAGCTGAGGCAAGTGCTGCCGCAAAAATTTTAGGAGCATCCTTTAGAGAAAATTTAGAATTTCCAGATGGTTTTGTATTTAACACCAAGGAAAATCAACTAGAAATCATCAAAAAAATTAGAGCATATCAGCCGCAGATTGTTTTTTGTAATGCTGTTGACGACCGTCACACCGATCATGCCAAATCAAATGCTTTGGTGCGTGAAGCCTGTTTTTTAAGTGGCTTAACAAAAATCAAAACAGAAAGCAAAAAAGGAGAGAAGCAAAATGCTTGGCGCCCCAGTGCTGTGTACAGTTATATTCAATGGAAAAATATTACGCCAGACTTCGTAGTTGATATTAGTTCTACTATAGATATCAAAATGGCTGCCGTAGCCGCCTACAAGTCTCAATTCTTTGATCCTAACAACTCAGAGCCAGAAACTCCAATTTCGAGTCAAAATTTTATGGATAGTATTCGTTACAGAGCTGCAGATCTTGGACGCTTGGTCTTTACAAATTACGCGGAAGGGTTTACGGCCGACAGACTTTTGGCAGTGGACTCCATATTTGATTTAAAATAAATTAAAAAAAAATCTTTGTGCAAAAACATAAATGAATTACATTTGCAAACGCATTTTTATATGCTAAACGGTGGTTGTAGCTCAGTTGGTTAGAGCGCCTGATTGTGGTTCAGGAGGTCGTCGGTTCGAGACCGATCTTCCACCCATTAAAAGTCCTTTCTTTTGAGAGGGCTTTTTTTATGCTATAACCAGTTGTGAAAAGCAAACTACTTTACTTTAGTACTTAGAAATAACTAAGCCAAATATACTAAAAATCTTGGCACTCATTTGGCACTATTGCTTTTCCCAACGCGCTTACGCGACTGAGCTACATAGTTAGTCGTTTGTTAAAAACTTTCTGAAACTAAATTCCCCAAACTTTATAAGCTCTACGTTATTATAGTAAACAAGATTAGTTGATAGGGTTAGAGCCCTTTAACTATCGGTATATCTAAACGTTAACTATGAGAGTAACTAATATACAAGAGTATGCGTATGGTCTAACAGAGATTAGTGACTGGAAGAGTACAGTAACTATACGACCAAGCTATAAACTAAAGCCTCATACAAGTGATAGACTAATGGAGAGATTAGCTAAACGGTTAAGACTACAAGTATTCTATACTATGGAAAGAGATAGGAACGACGAGTTATACCATCTACATCTACTGCTAAATAGAAACATAGCAGACAAGCAGATCTGTATGGCGACTGGACTAAACCCTAAAGCAGTGAAGTATAATGAGCCTATCCATACTAAACAAGCTATCAGTGGATACATACTGAAGCATCTAAATAGAGAATACTCACACCATAATTTATTCTAATGAGCGTCTACTGTAGTCTTATTAGTTATATCTATATAAGTAGGAGTTGTTTAATGTTTTCTATTTGCTTCTGCTAATTCTGTAATAGTTACGTTATAATAGTAGAACGTTAATCTAACATACTATATCATATGCCATTTAATAGCGATACTGCAAGAGAGGCTGGTAAGAAGTCTAAGCGAGGAAAAGCCAGGTTAGGACAAGATTTAAAGGAAAGATTAGAACAGCTCTCTAACGAGCTGATAGAGTCTATAAAAATAGAGGAATTAAGTAGTAGTGACAGAGTTAGGCTGCTTGGAATAGTCTGCTCCTATATTCTACCAAAATATAAGGCTACTACAGCGCCCATCAAAGACGAACCTCAAGAGTTTGTTATTCAGATTATTGATAGCAACGGAAACGAAAAAAGCTAATAAGTACTAAACGTGGACTAATATTTTTAAATATTTTAGTTAGTTTTGGTGAAAAATAAAATACTTTGAAAAAACTACTCCTACTCTCCGCTTTGCTTATTAGTAGTTTAGGGTTTTCACAAAACCTTACAGTTGCTAACGGCAGTAGCATAACTATAAATGCCAACAGTTCATTAACAATAGACGGTCTTGAG
>Ga0209555_10000168_pt1 | contig 57037 bp, 63 predicted proteins | sample SaaInl85LU_5_DNA_FD_184643 | JGI IMG/M metagenome (GOLD analysis project Ga0209555, IMG submission 184643) | Marine microbial communities from expanding oxygen minimum zones in the Saanich Inlet - ESP_85LU_5_DNA (SPAdes) (version 2) | ecosystem: Environmental > Aquatic > Marine > Intertidal...
TTATATTTTTGAATATTATCCAAATATTTCATTTTCCGAGATTGTATTTCTTGTTTTTTTTCATTCAGTTTTCGCAAATCATCCCCGTCTCCGTCTCCGCCTCCAGTCAAGTTGAATATTTTGTTTGTATCAGGTACTCCTTCACCAATGTATTTCTTTTCTATAGTACTTTCGAATTCTTTTAATTTTGTTCCTTCATTTTCCTTTTTATCATTCATTATGGCATTGTATATATTTTCATTTGCAAGAGCGTTCATATCTGTAACCGAAAAAATTTTGTTGTATTGTTTCGCAATATCATCCAAAAGTTTATCCAATTTTTCCTGATCATTCTTGATAAGTTTATATTCATAAAGTACTTTTTTGAAATTTTCAGGATTTTTATCAATTTCTGCCATAAATTGTACATAGAAATCGTATTTTTTTTTATCCATAGATTTTACCAAGTCATCATTGATGAAATCGATACTAACACCTTTTTTAGTAACAATACCTTCTGGAACACTATGTTGCAAATTTTTAAAATTCATCTCAAATTTTTTCAAAAAATCAGCAAAATAATTGTTAAACATTCAAATGTTTCTCCTTATGTTATTCATAGATAAAAAAAATTAAATACCATTACCCGTTATAACAAAAGCCCACATAAGACAAATTACAAGAAAAAATGTTATAGCTCCCGATATAATATAGATATATGTATCTTCAAAAAAGTAGTTAATGAATTTGAGAACTATCATAGAGAGTATAATAAAACAAATAAATAAAAAAGTTGTTATATGTTTAATGTTATTATTATTATAAGGTTGATAGTCTTCTTCAAGAATTGATAATGAAGCGAAAAGTTTTTCAGTATCAATATTGTGTTGAGCAGATTTATTTTTCCTGGAAGTTTTTAAATCATTTGTTTCAAAAAGTGGAAACAGAGTTTTCATTTTATTTACAGAAGATTCACTTGAAGAGTAAAAGAATGGAAAATACGCAGCAGGTATGTTTTTCACAGGTAATGAACTAATATTATCAGGATTTTGTACATATTCTTGAAAATCATTTTTATTACCTATCAAATATATACTATTTGTCATTTAATATATTAATTAGATAATAAAATTTGTTATTGCAATGACAATTATATAATTCAATAAAACAAAATATATTAATCTATCACTGTCAATAGCTTTTTTATTGAAAGAATCAGCAACATTTTTATTCATATTTTTTTCAATATCATTTTCGACTGTTCTTTTATAATCATCAATACTTTTTGATATCTCTGATATACTTTGTAACATTTTAATAACATTTTCTTTATTTATGCTTTCAAAATTATTGTTTAATATGTTTTTTAACATAACTGATGAATACATGTTTTGAGAATTAAATTTTATTCCAATATCCTTCAATTTTGCCATCATATTATCAATTTCCTTTGCATGTTTTTTGAATTCATCTTTGCGATCATTAAAAACAGTTTCAACCTTATTGTCCTTCAAAAACTTCAATATCTTGACTGATGATTCCATAAAATCATTTATTTGATTGAAATTTTCATGTATTTTTTCCAATGAAGATGATACTCTCCAAAGATTTCTGTGATTATAGGGTTCTGTCGTGTTGATATTGTTATAATTTGAAATAATATAATTTGTAATTTTTGCTTTTTCATTTAAAACATAAACATCGCTCATGATTTCATTAATATTATTAAATCTTTTGAAAAGTTCTGAAGTGAGTTTTTTAATATTTTCTTTTGTATATTGTTCATCGTTGGTATAAGATGTTGGGTAAAAAGATTTGATTTCTTTATATTGTTCAATGACTTTATCGATTACACTGTCGTATTTTTTTAATTGAATTTGATTGTCATAAATTTTGGCAATATCAACCAGTTTATTATTTTTATATTCACCGTTCTTCACAATAAAGAAATCGCTATCGTCATAATATAATCTATTACTTAAAACATTTATAATAGCTGCATTAAGTTTATCTTTCAATACTTGCTCATTATAGTTTGTAACATTGGTTTGAATAATATCAAAAATGTTTCTATTCACTTTTGAACAATTGATAGGATCAAAGAAAATATCTTGTTCTTTTCTTTTTTGTTTGATATAAAACATGATATCATAAAGTTTATCACCTTTAAAATCATATGATTCTTTATCACACACAAGTGTATACTTAAATTCCGGCGTAATATCTATTTCTGAACTACTTATATTTTTGAAAAGATCACTATATAATACAGAAAGAATGGCATTGCCAACATTTTGACATATATTTATAGAATTATCACTATCGACATAATTTTCGTTTTCATAATGTAGTATTTTATTTATTTCCTTATTTATATCAAACAAATGTGTTTTATACAATGATATTGGGTTCGAGACAATATTTTGGCGAATAAAATTATTATTTACCAACCCGGACCTTTCGATAACGAATAGTAAAACTAAGCAAATTATCGGTATCATAACTAATGTTAATACAGTATTGTGATTATTTGACTCATTATTTTTTATCATAAAATACCAAACTAATTGGATGAATACAATAAAAATCATACTGTGTAAGGTAAAAGAATTTGATGATTGATCTAGTCCCCAAGTATATTTCATAAAATCAATAAAAGTTTTATCTTCAAAGTTTGAAGTTTTATCTTCTTTTTTTGATATTTGTTGTAAATATGAAAATATTAACATATATCCAAATATTACAATCAAATATACAATCGTGCCAAAAATATCATCACTGAGAAATAATGAAATGCTTTTCAAATAAGTGGAAAACATACCCGTTCCTTCTTTGTCAACAATAAAATGAGACAATCTTAGGAATAGTAAAATAATAATAATTGTCAATAAATTGATATTTTTACTAATGGGCAAATCGGGAAGAAATTTCATCTTAAAAACCTCGTTGAACACTTCTTTGTAAATGTTATATGGATATAATAATATGATGAACAAATTGACAATAAATGCAATAGATATGAAAATACCTAACAATATTTCTTTTTCAAATAACAGTTTCATAACTACAATTATTGTTTGAAAGACTGTACTGGGTAATATAAATTGTAATAATCCTTTCAAAAGACTATTTTCTTGAGATGAGTTTCCTAATATTTCATTGATGAAATTCATATTAAAAAACAAATTGACACTTAATGAACCCAAAATACCTAAGAATAACAAAGATACAATCATAATGATAATAATAATAAGTTTTGATGGTTTTGAATAATCAATATCTTTCAATATATTTTTCAACTCTTCTTCATTTTTAGCAATTTCAAATCTATGACTTTCTGATTCAAAGAATTCATCTTTACAAATATTTTTGATCATTTGTCCAAAATCAAAAGAAGTCTTGTATTTTTTGACAAACATTGCTAAATTGTACAAATATTGCACAATAAGAAGTATAATAATAGTCAGAAAGACAAATTGAAACATATTTGATTTTTCATAAACAGTACTTCTTTTCAACATATATTGTATTTAATCTTTACAAATAAAATATTTATCACCTTAATGTATTCAAAATGAGAACAGTTATAATATAAATAACAAATAATATGTAAACTGACTGAGACGCTTGATAAGCATCATCTAAAATTTGTCTGGAATCCTTTTCTTCTATAAAATATTTTTTCTTATTCGTTTCAGTATTTATTTTATTGATATTATCAACAATATCATTATATTCTTTCAATTTGTTTTGCAATATATCTTTGTTAAGTTTATCTATATCTACAATTTGTTTATCTACATCTACATCTACAATTCCTTTTAAAAAACTTACTTTTTTCAATGTTAGAATATCTTTACTATTCTCATACTTGTCAGTATAAGATTTAATCAAATTCTCGGAATACGTTTTAATATCTGCCTTTTCTGGATTAGTCAATGGTAACAATAAATACTCTTCCAATAAATCTATTATATCATCAATTCCGTCGTATCTTGAAATATCATCGATAAACTTTTTATCAATCTTTATTAATTCATTTCCATAAAATTTGTCATGTTTATCATAAAAAGAGTTGAAACTATTCACTACAAATTTTGTGAGTTTTTGATCTTCTTCACGAACTGTTATTCTATCTGATAATAAGTTGTTTACTTGAAAAAACATTTTTTCTATCAATTTGAAAGATCTTTTCATGTATGATTTTTTAATATTATTTGAAAGTACATCATCGTAATAATGAAAGTTGTTTTTGAATATGTCTATTGATATATTTGATAAAGAAAATCCGTCATCGTCTTTATCATGACATTTACGTAGTCTTTTTATCATTAATATAGTAAGGTTTTTGAATTCTTCGTGAAAAACATCATAAATATCAACGATATCATTAATGATATCTTGTGAATAAGGAGTAATACTTGTTGATGGTGTTATTTCATCATTGACATTATTGTTGTTTTCATATTCATCTGAAAATTTTAAATTCTTTACACCATCATACGTTTTATTGTTTATAATGTTGTAAATACTTGATTGTAAAAGATTTTCAAATTTTTTCGGATCTTTTTCATGTGAAATCACATTGAAAACAAATTGAGCTAAATCATCATTCTTATATTTAATACAACTTGAATCCGACTTATCAATGAAAAGTTCTGAAAAATAGGTCATGGGATTGTATTCTTCACGATCATTATAAACTATTTTACTATTATTTTCGCACGTAGTTTCGTAATTAAGTTTTGGTAATATTTTTGAATTTGTTTTATTGAATATTGAATTATAAATGGAAAGATGAACTGCATTTGCAACATTAATACAAATAGAATTATGAGAAGCATTTGACATGTTGTTTTCAACCATTTTGTCAAAAATATCACTGATGTTTTTCAGATGAATTTTATAAGCTTGATTGGGTTTGTGAAGAATATAATGATTGATATATGAATTAAAGGTTTTTGAAGCAAAAACAATGACTTGTATTATAAATAGAAGTAATAATGGATAGATAAGCTCTTTCAATTGTGTGGTGTCTTTTGTATCTTGAGAGAAAATGAAATAGGTTTCATTTTTATCAATAATGTTGGAAGATTTCATAAATTGAATAACTAAAGATATTGCAAAACATATTAACACAATAATTAACAACACCAATATGTTATGAACTTGTTTATTATTGATGAAAATATCCTTCATCATTTGGTATAATACTGTACCAGTTTTCATTTCAAAATCTTGTTCATTGTCAGCATTGGCATGTTTTTCAAAGTATGTTTTCAATAAAAAGATGGTGTAAAGGATAATAGAAAATGCAAAATATGAAATGTCAAGCTCTTTTGAATAAATCAAATAGAATCCTGTCACAAATAAAATAATTTGCATAAGGTGATTCATTTCTTTATCTAACTTGAAAAGCCTATTTTGACCAAAAATAGAGAAAGGGATTAATATTAAGAACAAACATGAAATAAAATAAAACATGTTTTTAATATTTTCCATCAAAGGAGTCTCTAATATAGACAAAAACGTATCTTCGATATTTATAAAACCTTGTATAAAATTATGTCCAAAAATCATAAAAAAGCTTAATAAAATATAGATAAGTGTAATAATGACAACAATATATGAGATCAAGTTAGTATAATTTTGATATGTCGTATCATTTTTTATAATCAGTTTTTGTTCATCTTTAGAAATTTGAAATCTGTTAGTTTCGAATTCAACATAAGAATTGTTGCAAATATTTTTTAAAAGGTTTCCAAGATTGAATTGAGTTGTATATTTGTATGTAAAAAATGAAAGAGATACTAATTGTTCAATAATTAAAATAATGGTAATCATAAACAAAATTAGAATATATGTTTTTTTCAGAGAGTCAATATCTTTGATATTCATCTCAATAAAAAGTATTTTCCTTATAAATCAAAAATATTTTTTTGTCTTGAAAATTAAATGTTCTTGATAAAACAAAAAATGATTTTGTTAATATAAGTTTCAAACAATATGTTAGACAAACTATCACATGATCTCATAAACAATATAATGTTGTTTTTACCATATAAAAGATGTGTGATTCTCAATGATATATTGAAATTAAATAACAATGAAAAAGAATCATATACTATTTGTCAACAAAATAATGAGTTGTATCAAAAAATATTAATGTATTATTCATTGAATGGTGAGTTTTATGAGATGACAAGAAGATCGATATACAATATCGAAATAATATCTGATATGTTGCATAATATAGGATATAATATGATAGATAAATACAATAATAAACTTTTCGTATCAAAATTGAAATATGAAGATGAAAGTATAGAAGACACAATCAAAATATGTATGATTTTATCGAAAATGACAGAAAAATATATCAAATATGATTTTAGAATAAACAATCCGTATATAACATTACAAACAAACATTTCAGCAAATATGATAAATTATTTCATAGACGTCTTGATACATAAATATGGTGTGAAAATTGACTATAATGAAATAAACAAAAAAATAATAAAATTCAGATTGATGGTATATCAGTATTCCTGGTATGATACAACCATAAATATGTTAGGGTTATTTAAATTATATGTTCATCGTTTAGGAATATTTAAAAAAGATATATCAGAAATTAAAATTCTTAACACAAATGATAAACCTTCAAATAATACAATTGAATGCTTGGAACAATTCAATAAGCTTATAAAAATAGAAACAATCAACCAAATAGTTGAATCTAATACAATTATCACGTATACATAGAACACATTGTCATATTAGGGGGTTTTTCATATTTATTACAATATCTAATGTAAAAGTCGTAAGAAACATGATATGGATATTTTATTTTGATATTATCAGTTGGTATGTATTTCATCATATTTACCCACGAAATAATATCATTGACAATATTTTTTATATTTCTCACACCATCTTCTTGATTGTTTTCAATAATGTGTTGTAGAAGTTTTTCTTCAAAAACTATATCACCAACTTTTAAATTATATCTTGGTAAAAGTTCTGGTATAATATAATCTTTGCAAATACTCATCTTTTCTTTAGAATTATAACCAGGGACTTTTATAGTTATCATTCTATCTTTAAGAATAGGATTAATAAGGTTTTCGTCATTATATGTAAAAATGATAAGAGATTTTGATAAGTCTAAATCAATTTCTTCAAAATACTTATCAGTATATTTATCATTCTGTACAGAATCAGTGATGTGAATAAGAGTATTTATAATTTCTTCACCACGACTTGTATTTGAAACTTTATCAAGTTCATCAAATAAAAATACAGGATTCATGACACCTGATTTAATCAAACTTTCTGTTATTTTACCATAAGTAGCTCCCTCGTATGTATAATTATGTCCATTCAGATAAGCTGAATCACTTATACCACCTAATGAGATAAATGATAATGGGATATTCATTGCTTTGCTTATACAAGTCTTGATAAGTTTTGTTTTACCAACACCAGGACTACCGTGTATACCAATAACATATCCACAACTATTTGGATTACTTATCCATTGTGCCAAAATTCTAATAATTTGTTCTTTTGTATCATTGTGACCAAAAATAGATTTGTCAAAAAGATCTTTGACTGTTTTAAGGTAAACTTGAATATCTGTTTCACGATCAGAAACAGGTAAATTATGATATTTTCCTATAGGTATTTTTGAAAAGAAATTCAACCAATTACCTAATTTACAATATTCTCCAGAACCAGGCATCATTCTATTATACTGTTCAAGTTTGGAAATAAGAATGTTTTTTGTGCTATTCGGAATGTTCATTTTTAATATTTTGAATCGCAATGGTTGATTGGGTTCATCAAATCTACAAACTTCAAGATCTTTTTCTATTTCATATAGTTTTTCTTTTTCATTATTTTCAATGCTGTTAAAATGATTTTTTTCAGTGCTATTATATTTCTTTAGTATTTCATTGTATTTATTTTTTTTACATTGATTATCTGTATCATTACTCGATAGCCTATTTTTTCTTTTTTTGGGTAAATTTGCCAAAATACTTTGTCGTAATTTGGTTGCGTCTATTATACACATTATTTCATTTTCAGATTCAACATCATTTTCTTCATCACTTATTTCTTCGCTAAATTCTTCTGTAGAGGGTTGATAGCTACTTGTTTTATTTGAATCTATAGGTTCTTCAGATTCTTCGGATTTGTTTTCATCAGCATTATCTTCTGACATTTGGTTATAAAACCAGTATATGTTTTATATACTTTTGAATTGTTATTTATGATAATTTTTCCATTGTTGTTTCGCTTATATTTGTCCAATATTTATTACTCGATTTTGTGTTCACGACTTGTATAATCTTGTAATAATATATTGTCAGTAAATATATTATTAATATCACAGCTATTGTTATATAGATACTAACGTATTGTGGTGCAAATAAATATAATAAAAAGACAATTGTTACAATAAGAATACAAGATGATATTAAATACATGTATGCTATTCGTTCAATAATATCTTGTTTTATAATGTCAATTCCTTGTCTACCCATTTTGGTTTTATATTTGTATACTTTATCATGTTCTATAAATGCTTTCTTTTCATTTTCCATCAATCCATATATTTGTGTAAATACGTTTGTGACATCTAAACTATTCAATTCAGATTGCACATCATCAATGTATATTTCAAAATAATCCATAAATATTGCTATTTTTTGTTGAATAAAATCTATTTTTTTTCTTGTTGTATCAGTTTGATTACATTGAATGTCTGTTGTGAAGTTTTCTACAATAGATTTTTGAGGTAAGAATTGATTAGATATATTCATTGATAACGCTATAATAAAAGCTCCTATTGTACCGTATTGTTTGATTTGTGACTTGCTTATGAAAATTAATGCGATATATATTGCAATAATGATTGCAATACATATATAATAAATTACAAGAAACGTATCTAACGAATTGAGAATTTCAGTTTGAGCTGTAGACTTTTCGTAAATATAATTTATTTTGTTTTTAGAATCTAATATATTACCATTTAATAATCTTAATTCTTTTCCAGTCTCTAAAAACTTTCTTTTGAAACTTTCTTTGTTATTTGATTCTATTATTTTGATCTCGATACCAGGATCACTATTACTTAACTGATTTACAAGTTTTTCTTTTAATTCAATTTCAATATTATAATTACTGGAATTTATTGAATTTACTGTTTTTTTGAAAGTTTGTACTTGATATGCCCTGTTATCATATAAAACTAAAATTTCATCAGGTGATTTTTCAAATAAATTAGTTAATGTAGTACTCACAGGTTGATTGACTTTTGTCAATTGTTTTGTAGATTGATCATACGACATTCCAGTAAAAGAGATTATTTGATACATGTTTTGTATATCACTTTGGTTAATTATATCACTTGTCGGAAATTCATCTCTAATATTGTTAAAATAAGAACACACATCGGCAGAATTTCCATTTAATTTTAAACTTTTTGAAAAAACATATAATTTTATGAATTTTTCTATCATTTCGAATAATTTTTTTAAAGCAAATAGTTGAGACTTCTCATTTGGAGAAGTCATTGATACCATCATAAAAACATGATTTTTGATATCATCTTCATCATTTATTTCATAAGCTTTAATACCTTCTGTAGTGTAAGTTATATTTAAGTTCGTTGAAATTGTATTTGTAAAATTGCTTAAATATTTATTAAATTTTTCAGCATCATCAGAAGTAGTAAAACTTGTTTTCAAATTTGATATTAAGAGTTCCAATGAAGTTATACTTGCTGAAAATAATTTTTCTGTCATTGCAATGGAATATTGACCATTGTTTTTCAAACTTTTATAATTATCAATGTCTGTATCTACCGTGTTGCGTATATCTTTAAGTATCTCTTTGAACAAATTGAATTTATAAACAAAATCTATAAGTTTTGTATAATTATCATCACCATCAAAGTAATCAAGATCAAGAGATAGAATGGCTTTTAAACTTTTTTCATAGTCTGTGCCAGATTCTCGTTCATCAATTTTATTTATGTAATCAATAACTGCACTATTATCAAATAAGTTATTACTACAATACCTGGATAATTTGGCTTTCAATGTCTGTAAATTCTGATTTAAGGCCATGAATTATATTTTCCTTTAATAAAATCATATAAAAAAAATATATATAAAACCATTTTAAACACATACCCTATAATAATAGGATATTCCACTGTTTTCATTATATCTGTCAATTTTGACGATATCACCTTGTCTTAATCCCATCCATTTGGCAATAACATCATTTTGTAAAATAAACGGCATTTGAACCTTACCTTTGATTAAGTACTTTTCCATTAAATCAGTTATTTCATTTTGATTTAGTTTTTTATGTTTCGGAACTAAGTGATGTTTAGAAGGGTTATAAAGTAAATTTTTGATATGAAAGAATTGTAAATGACCGCCGTTTTTCTGTAAATTTTTGTCATATGAAGATAATTGTTGTAAAATCGGTGCAGAAACAGTATCATTGTTGAAAATGAGAATTATATTTTTTTTGTCGTTATATTTTTCAGTATATTTCATAATATCTGTTTTTGCGAATTCTTTGAGTTCATCTAATACACTTCTTCTTAGTTTTTTGGTTAATGCAAATATAATAGTGTGATTTGAAGTATGAAATTCAATAATATTTCTGTCATTATAGAACTCGTCTCTTGAGATATCAACTTCGTGTTCTTCAAATTCATCAATATTATCACCACGATCAATTAACATCTCTTTGACATTATTCACGATAATATCAACTTCCATTATTATAATAATATAAGATTATATAATATCATTTTTTTCATTATCGCCAAATATTTCCACAATGATCACAAACATAAAGATATTTCATATTCAAAGGATCATATTTAATATAAAGAACTTGTTGATCTTTATTAGCAGTATTTGAAAGACAATCATTGTTATTGCATTTTGTTTGTTCATCGTTAATTCTTCTTAGAGTAGGATCAAATCTGAGATATTTATTAATATTTTGATTATATAAAAGATCATCGTCCGAGTACATAGTTTCAGAAATTTTAATAGCCCCTGTTTTTGTATTTTCAACGGTAAAAGGACAATGTTTACAATATTTCAACATTTTTTTGTTTTCATTCGATTTGATGTATAACATATTGTCGCAAATATCACAGAACTCCATAATATATGTTTTATATCTTTGTTATTCTTTATTCATTTTTTATTTTAATTGATATAAACAATTATTAATAACATAAAATAAATGAAATGTATTAATATTTATACTGTTATTTCTCAACATCTTGATAATAGAACGAAATATATAAATTCAACTTTAACAAAAATCAAAGAGATATCAGATGATTTGAAAATAAATATTGGATTTTTTTCTGTTTCACAACCAAATCCTGAATATATTCAAGAAAATATCGAGAAATATAACAATCGTGTCGATTATACAAAAAAAGAAGATGATGTTGATTACAATATAACACCATTAAATATTCAAACAATTTCTAATATTGAGAAACACCGACATATTCTTAAAACAATAGCATCGGGTGATAACGAAATAAATCTGGTATTGGAAGATGACGCTTTAATAAATATAGATTATGTTGATAATATAAAAGAACTTTTGATTAAACTCTCAAAAAATGAATTCACTGAATGGGACATGATTTTAACATGTATTTCTTTCAATGATAGAGAAAAGGAAATATACATAGATAATATCGTTAATCATACTAAAAATATATTAAATAAAAGTTCTTATTTAATCAAACCAAAAATGGCACAACAATTATATGATTATTTTGAAACATTTAAATATAATTTCAAAACCAGTGTTTCAAAATTTATGTCTACACATGAATGTAAAGTATGTATATTGAATAAACATACATTTTTGGAAGGATCAAAATTAGGAATTTTTCCATCATCTGTGAATACAGAAAATATTTTGTATCAAAGTAAGGAATATATGGAAATACAAAAAATTATTAAATCAATTGAAAATATGGATGATAAAGAGAAGGATAATGCAACACAAACAGCAGAACGGATATATGATAATGTGAAAGATCTCAAGGGTCCGGATATTACATATACAATGGGACTGTTATATTATAAACTGAATGATTATAAAAAAGCACAAATGTATATGAAAGATGCCTGTTTGAAACTCAAAACTGAAAAAGGATTAATATCAAAAAGTTCGTCAATATTGAATAATGCTATAAATATATACCAATATAATCAATATATGTTAGAAGAGTACAAAAAAAGAAAATCTAAATATGATTAGTTTAATCAGTTGATTGCAAAGAGTTTACTTTACTTTGCAATTGCTTCATAGATTCAACTTGAGAAGCCTTATTTTTTTCAATGTTCTTTTCAAGTAATTCAATTTTTTTGACAAGTAAATTCATACTTTCATTAAGTTTTTGAATAAAAGCATTGTTATTGTTTTCTAATTTTGAAAATTTATCTTCTATATTTTCACTAAATACTTGTAATTTATCATCGAAAGATTTTTCAAAGTTTTCAATTTTAGAATCAATATTTTGTTCATCTTTTCCATCAGAATTAATTGATATGTTTTTAAATTGGCTTTCTAATGAAGTTAATCTTGTATTTAAAATATGTATAGACATTTTCCCTTTCCTATACAAATAATACACAAAAAAAAAATGTCTATAAAAACATGTGAAAATAAAAAATGATTATTTTTTTAGTATCTTTATATTAAAGGTTGGTCATGATTGTACCAATTCGATGTTTTACATGTGGAAAGGTGATTGCTGATAAAGTTGACTATTATAATAACGAAGTTGAAAAAATGAAGTTGGAAGGTAAAGAAAATAACGATCAAATGTATAAACATTTTGATGATATTCATACAAAAGATATTTTGGATAAGTTAGGTTTGACAAGATATTGCTGTAGAAGAAATCTTATATCGAATATTGACTTGATGGATATTATCTAATGTGTGTCATGATTATTTAAAATAATCTTGTATTCGAATAAGAATGAGCGAAAAATCAAGTGAAACTGTCGAGACAGAAATAAAGGTTCCTGAAAATTGGGATAAATTGATTGAAACAAAAATTGAAAATAAATTCAATCAAGTAATGGATATATTACCAAAGGCTGAGAATATTAAGATTAAAAAAATGATAAAAGAATATACTATATCCGAGTTATATAACGAAACATTGGAAACAATAATTAATATTATAAATGAAACGTCTGAATTATTAACTGAAAGGAAATATTTATCAAATAAGACTTATATATCAAGATTATTTACAATCTTTTTGAAGGAAGAAAGAAAATATTTTTTAGGTATTGTTTTAATTATTTTATCATTTATAATATATTTTATTGACGGTTCAAGTATTTAGTTTTTTTATAACTAGATTTTAAAGATGAAATTTTTACCAGAGAATGTACAAACTGAAATATACATATTGGCTTTAATAATCGCTTTTGTATTTTACACCAGTGCAAATATGCTTTTACGTAATCAAATTGCATTGATTATATCAATTATTATAATTATACTATCGTTATATTATTTACAAAATCTTGCAAATAGTCGTGAAATTGTGGAGAACAATGTTATCAAAAAATTCGATAAAGATATTGAAAAAAGAAATGAAACCAATCAAGATTTGTTCATGTTACAAAAATTTCCCAAAAAAATGAAGTATATTAAAGAAAATCAAGAATTTATTGAACTTATCGAAAATTTGAGATTTGTAAAGAAATACGATAAATCACGTTATAGTGATATTCTTATCAATCTTAACTTATTGATGAAAATATACATATATATATTAACAGAACGGTATGATCCTGATGTATTTTTACCACAATTTATTGATGTAAGAGATAATATTACAGACCTGATGTATTCTTTAGTGATAATTGTTCCTTCAGTATTTAAACATACATATGGTATAAAACCACATGATGAGATTCATAAGTCAATAGAAAGATTTATGATAAAATCAAGAGAAATGCTAAATGTAATTGAAAAATTTTCAAAAGTTTATAAAAACAAACAATATATTCCAGAAACTAAATATAAACCATATAATCAATTGAAAAAGTTATATTTCTATTGAGAGTAGTTTAAAAAGCTAATTGTGATGAAGGGGCGGAATTGACTTGATTCATTTGAATTTTGAATTGCTCATCTAAATTAATGTGAGACAAATCATAAATATCTGAATTATTAACAATCCAATTGTTTCCACCAATCATTATTTTCTTTTGTTTCATATAATTTTTATACATCTCATCTATTTTTTTTAAGTAAGCTGCTTTTACACCTTTCATATTTCTAATTTATCAATATATAAAAATAATTTACTTTAAATATATATAAATGGAAAGTTCAAAAGAATTTGATTTAAATTTTGTTGAAAATTTATACAATGATTCTGAAACCAACTTTTTTTTCAGGAATAAAATAATGAATAAAATCGATAATAAAATATCATTATATGATCATGAAAATATTAATATTTCATACATAGTAGCACCAGTTTATTGTTTAGTTTTCACACTTGGTACTTTGAGTTTGATATATCAGATATTTACTCTTATATAAAGAGTAAGACATGACTTCAAGATTCAATAACTTGATTATTGGTGCAGATGGTTCTGCTATCAATGGAGTTCCGAGTGAATTATTAGATAATATTTATTTTAATACACAAGGGTCTGCGTTTTTTGGGGAAAATGCAGGTAATGGTTTAAATGAAGAAACTAATCAAAATAATACATATATAGGAACAAATAGTGGAAGTAGTTCATTAGGGAAGTCTTCTTATTTCAATACTTTTATTGGAGCAAATTCAGGGAAAGATATTGGTAATAATTCTTCAAGTAATATTATAATTGGAACAAATAAAAATACAGAGCAAAATCAACAATTTATTATATCAATTGGATTAGAAAATTATACTTGTTCACATTCATTAACATATGGTCAAAATAATAGTAATATTGGCAATAGTAATATTGTGTCTGGAAATGATAATAATGTACAAGGAGATGATATCTTGATATTTGGATCTCAAAATACTCTCAATATTGATAAATCAATTGTAATTGGTCATGATAATAATATCGACATGCAAGGTTATAGTAACTGTACAATTATTGGAAATGGTTTGACATTAAATAGTAATTATAACTTAAATATACACAACACATTTGTGAAACATGATAATTTTGAAAATTGTGAAACTATATTTATAGGATTTGATAATAAATACGATCATATAAAAACAGCAATTGGTTTTGATAAAAACAATATAGAATTTGAAAATATAATAAATACAAGCAATGATGATGTTGATTTGTATATTAATAAAGGATTGAGTACTAATAATATAATATTAGGTAGTTTAACTTCAAATAAATTTTTATCATTGGGAATAAGTTCCAATATAACATCAAATATACAGTACTATCTTCCGGATTATCCAGAAACAACAAGTAATATGTTTTTAACACTCAAAGATGATGGTGAAATGTTCTGGAAAAATGTAGAATTGGAACAACCTATCATGACAACAGATGAATTAGCAGTAGGAAGTTCAAATTTATATTTTAATAATACACTTTTTGACGAGAGATTTACTGTAAACATTTCAGATATTTCACTTGACAATATACAAAATGGAATAAATAATAATTATATCAAAAATGGAATTTATAACAGAGATCTTGTTATCTTTGGAACCTTAACTGTTAATAAACTACGTGTACTGGGTATAAATATGAAACAAGATACAACATTGGATAATTACATAAACAATTTAGTTGAATCGCAAATATTTTCATTAGAAAAAACATTGAATGATAATGTGTCGTTTTTAAATACAAAGCTTGAAACAGTTGAAAATAATACATGCAATTATATTGAAAATGTATCCAACAATACAAGATTGTTTATAAAAACAGAAAATTCATCTTTACATGATGTAACTAATCTGCCTTATAATTTGAGTTTATACACAAATATTAAATATAGATCTTTCAACGTATCGATCCTAAAAGAAAAAATATTAGAATATTCTTTGATTATTAACGTTAGTTATAAAGGTATTAGAGTGGTCAATGTAGATTATCAAATACTATATTCGTTATTTCATATCAATACCATCACAACGTATATCAGTAATATAGTTTATGGTGTTTCAATTGTGGACAATAAGATCGGGTTTTATAATAATATGATAACATTGACAATTCTACCAGAATACGAGATAACAATGATTTCATTTTAATCGAAATGAAGGGTACATAATGTATTTGTAATACCTTGAGTTTTACTTGAAATGATTTTTTTGGTCAATTTACAATTATTCAAGATCATATCGTTGTAGATAGTGTCATAATTATTTTCAATATATTGTAAAATTTTATTTTTGAAGATCCATCTAAAAAAATTTAACTGACCAACGGTAGTGTCAATAAAGTTATATTTATTTGGATCAATAACAAATGTTATTCGTGTGTGTCTTCGAAAAGAATCAAAATTTATTTTTGTATAAGATTTTAATTGATCTCTATAATCCATATATAATGAAATTCTTTTTGGAATTTGATCTTTAGCATAATCCAACGGCATTTCAAGATGATAATTATCTGCTGTTATCCAATAACTTATATTATGCGTTTTTGAATAATGTGTAACAAACCAATCAATTAATCTCAATGATAATTTATGGTGTCCATCGATAATTTCTTTTAACAGATATTTATATTCTGTATTATTTTCATAAAAAACAGATAAAGATGATAATAACAAGTCACGACAAGTTTCTACCATTTCGTTAAATTTAATAAAATATCAATTGAAATCCTTAAATACAAGTGCGTTTGTGAAAAAATTAAAGTTTCATAAATGAAAAAAGAATTTAAAATTTAATAAACTGGCGGTGATCCGATATCAAGAAGTCCAGATACTCTTGAATCTGGACCAATTGTACTGATTTGCCATGGAGAAATAGGGATTTGAGGATTAGGTGGTTCATGACGAAGTTGAAGATTTGCATTTCTTAAAGATTGTCCCACAGTATTTATACCTACATGATATCCGGCTGTTAAATAATTTTGATCTTGGACATCACCGGAACATTGAGGATTTAATTCTGCCCATTTACTATTTGCTTCACTTGGAAGAAGATCACTTGAAGTTAATCTATCTTTTGAAATACAGGTACTTCCTGCAGTTTGTGTTTTAAAATCACCAGTAGTTTCTTCTAATGATTTATAAACTTCATTGCCCTGGGGATCAGCTGCGGAATATCCGTCAATACCACTTGAAATATAGTCTAAATTTCTGTTCTCAAGATCCTTTTCAGCCATCGAAGTTTCAGAGTTAAATTTTTCAACATTATCCATTTGACATTTATAATTATAAGTAATAACAAGTAATACAAATAATGTAATAACAGCAGCTATTGCGAAGAATACAATTTTCATCTCTTAAATATTATATACTCTATCTATTATCTTGAAAATATAATATTTTGAACAAAACCTCTGATTTCGATTATTTTATTCTCCCAAGTTTTATCTTGTGTTTCTTTATTTTTTAATTCACACATAAGTTTCTTCAACATCTCTTTTTTTTCATATATTTTAACAATCTCTTTATCCAAAATATTTATACAATCATCTACAGAGTTTTGCCAAAATTTTTCAATCGAATTTTTATCTTCTTCTACAATATCATCTATTTGACTGATATTGATTTTCTTTATTATCCATTTATTTTCTATCAAATCATTATATGTATTGAATCCGATATATTGAATTTTGACATCTAAGACTACATGATCTTCTTTAAGTTGATCATATACATCTTTAATTTCAACACATTCATTGTTTTTTTTGATTACGGTTTTTTCCGTAATATCAATATCTATGGTTTTGTTTTGATGACAATACATTTGGTTATACATTTCTTTTATATCATCTTCGGTTAAGTTATTGTCGAACCATATTTGATTTTTTGATTGAAAATATTCTAATATCTTTTTATCAAAATCATCAAAATATTTCATATCATTTTCTTTTAAAAATATTGACAATTTGAAGCCATTTTTTGTTTGCACAATTTTGTTAACTTTAGCGTCAAAAAAATCATATATTATACTATCAGAGACTTTACATTGATAATACCTTTTTTTATCAACAAGATCATCAAATGATATATCGAGTGTTGACATTCAAAGTATTTTATGATAATTAGTAAGATATTACTTTTATATCATCTTTTGTGATTGAAACAAATATCTATTTATCAAGATACGATTAAGAAATTTAAATATAAGTGACATTACATTGAACAAAATCGTCCAATAATATACTGTGTATTGATATCAAAAGTATTTTCTGTTATTTAGTAAGATATAGTATTAACTATGACAACGAATGAAAATAAAAACCATGAACATCTCATAAATTTTATAATAGAATATATAAAAGACGAGATTTATAAATCTGATATTCGAACAGAAATCATTAAACCGGTATTAGTATACTTATTATATTACATAATTCCTTTTGTAATATTTTTTGTGCTTCTAAATTTTTTGACAACTATGGCTGCGATATTTTTAGTTTTCTTTTTTTTGAAAATAAAAACTTCTTAATATATAGATACTGTGCTAATAAAATATGCCAACGAAAGGTGGTAAAACGAAAAAAACAGGTGGTAATACTTGCCAGAATGGCGGAGAACAAGAACAAGTACAAGAACAAGAACAAGAACAAGAACAAGTACAAGAACAAGTACAGGAACAAGTACAGAAACAAGCACAAGAAGAAGTTCTATCAGAAAACGTGCAAACAGGTGGTAAGAAACAACAAAAAACAGGTAGTAAACAACAAAAAACAGGTAGTAAACAACAAAAAACAGATAGTAAAAAACAACAAAAAACAGGCGGTAAACAACAACAACAACAACAACAACAACAACAACAACAACAACAACAACAACAACAACAACAACAAAAAACTGGTGGAAATTCTTGTCAGGCATCTGAAGAACAAACTGGTGGAAACCAGCAAAAGGGGGGTATGTATGATCCAACAAGTCTCGTAGTGGCATTAATTATATTAGGCTTGAGAACTGCTGTAACTCAACCTTTTGAATTACAATCAATTGTTAAAAAGGTTTCTACTAAATCCAAGTCATCTTCAAAAAAACAAAAAGGGGGTATGTTTGAAGAAATGATGCAAAATGTTTTAAATGGTGATTTAGTTCAATAAACCATTCCTTTATTTTTATTTATCATTATAATCGATTTTGAATATAAGTTTTCATATTTTTCGTTCATATTTTGGTTCTTCATTATATACCATCCTCTCGAATAGGTATCATCAATACTTTCATAGGGTTCATTATCTATAAAATGCAATGATCCTCTGTAATTAAGACTAATCATTTGAATTATGTATTTACTTCAGTTTTTTATCATTTTTTTCATGCGGTAGTTTCAACAATAAAAATATACAATTTATATTTAATATGAGCTTTGAAGAAGATCGAAACAAATTACTTGAATTTACGGAAATTAAAAAAAAAGCAATACTTGAATCATTAATTGATACTTGTGTACTTCATCCATCAATTGATATAGCATCTGATGTGTATAAGGATACTTGTATTGAAAATTGGTGTGAAAAACTTCCTATATTATCTGGTAGCAAGTTATTAATAAAAAAAATTATCAAAAATCCTATCAATGATGTCAAAGTTCTCAAAGATAGACAGTTATCCCTCAAAAAATTCGATATCGATTTGTCTTTATTAGATGATTTCGAAGATGATGTCTTATGGATTTACAAATTAGATGAAGAACTATGTGATAATAATTTAGTTAATATTCTATATCCTTCGCATTTCTTGTTATCATATATAAATAATTTCGATACTTTGCTCGAATGTTATCATACTTATAAAATTTATTATATACCTGTCACTGCTATTATATACCCTTTTCTATCTTTGTTTGCTCCATTATATTATTTAAATAATCATCTTAGATTCAATATATCAATAAAAACTTATATGAATATGATTATGAAATTTTTCAAAATGATATTTACTTTTAACAATTTATCATTAAAAGCAAACTTATTGAAACTTATCACAGTATCTATATATATATTTTTGTTTATCTACAACTTATATCAAACAGTTGAATACTCTGTAATGCTATATAACGTGAAACAATCTATTAACAAAAAGATTTCCAATATGAATATATTTTTAAAACAGGCTACACATATAATAGAATCGGTACCTCGTAATTTAATTGAAAATTTTGTATCAGTAAAATACAATAAAACAAAAACCTCAAATTTTACCAATATATATAAGTTGTGGAAAGATAATAAAACAAGAAATGAATTATCCGAAATACTAATTAAAATATATACAATTGATATTATACACAGTATTGGCAATTTAGTTGATTCACATAATTGGTGTAAAACAGAATATGGTGTCAAGACATTGATGTGGGGTGCTAAAAATCCTGTTTTGGAAAAGAAACAAATGAGTAATCCGGTTGATTTATCAAAAAATATCATTGTAACAGGTCCAAATGCAGCAGGTAAAACAACATATATTAAAACAATTTTATCAAATATCGTATTATCTCAGACATTTGGTATATCAAATTGTATCAAATCCCAGGTTATGATATATGATACAATATCATCACTTATGAGAATATCCGATATTTTAGGAACGAGATCTTATTTTGAAACAGAAGCGGAATATTGTAAAAATATGATATATAAAGCGAATGAATTACATAAAAATAATAAAAAAGGATTGTTTCTACTCGATGAACCAATGCATTCTACGCCTCCGACTGAAGGAATGTCAACTGCTTACGCAGTAGCTGAGCATTTAGGAACTATGAAAAATATAAATGTTTTATTAACAACACACTTTTATAAATTAACATTACTTGAAAATAATTACCCAGATAGTTTTATAAATTTATCGGTGAATGCTATTCCAACAAATGAAGGTTTCTTATTTCCATATACAATACAAAGAGGATCTTCGCACCAATGTATTGCGATTGAGTTATTATCTTCGAAAGATTTTCCAGAATCTGTAATCGATAGTGCGATAAATATGAAAAACAAAATATGTAGTGAAATTATAAGATAAAAATGTTGTTTAATATATCATATTATTTCGGTATTTCCGTTGTTCTTATTATAGTAATAGTTATATTTTTGTTCATCTGGAGGAAAATAACAGATTCCGAACTTTATATTAAAGTTTTAGAGAAAAAAATCACAAATTTAAAGAAAGAAAACAATACTTTTCGAGATATGATTGATAAACAGTATGTCGATAATGTATCTATGGAAATGGCAGAAGATATTATGAATGATGTTTTTGGAGATACCAAAAAATGCGTTGGAGATAAATGTGAAATAATTGATGAAAAAAGTGATGAAAAGGTTAATGAAAACATTGATAAACAAAATGATGATAATAATGTTAAGATTGAAGATATCGAAGATATTACTTCTGAAATTAATGATTTAGATGAAGAAATTGAAACAATATTTTCAACAAATGAAACTGAATTTTCTAAATCTTCTTTATCAAAAATGAATATGGATAAACTCAAGGATATTTGTAAAGATTTACAATTATCAACTGTCGGGAACAAAAATATTTTAATTGAACGAATTATGTCAAGATAAAAAAACTTCTGTTATTACTATAGAATATATATGAGTTGCTGTTCCTCTATTGATGGAAATCAATGTCCTACAAAGATGAGTGATGGAAGATTATTCACAGACTATAGAACTAAATGTATGGTTTCCAATGATCTAACTAATCAATTAAAAGACAATTCTATTACCGTCTCCAGTTATGAATCAAGACTATATTTACAGAGAAATGCCGAAAAATTAATGGCACAATATGCACAAGATGCTGCCAATAATTTAATGTGCGGTCCTTGTACCCGTCCATTCACTGATCCTGGAACTATGCTTCCTGAAAAATATGTCATAAAATGTGATAAAGTTTCTTGTTCTAGATCAGAAACCAACCCTAATGGATTAGGAGATGGTCGTCAATACTAATTTTTTTATATTCTATCTTTATAAAGGTGTATTATGGAATTTAACACAGATTATATTAAAGCTTCCTTGACAAACATTGATAATTGTAGAATAAATATAAAAGGTAGTATTTTAAATTTTCAAACTTTGAAGTATGTCGTTATTATTGCACCAAATACATTTGATAAAAAATCTTCTTATTCTGGACAAGGATTACCATTCCCTTGTGCAACTATTGCTTTCGATAACACACCTAATAAACATGTCGTACAATCAAATGGAATGTTTGATATAAATTTCGATTATCCAAATTCATATTACTCTATTGCTAATAAAAAGAGAATAATATCCACAATATATTTTTGTTTAATTGATAATGACGATAAAATGAATGTACAATTGTTTGAATTAGAAGATCTCTATCCTCTCAGAACAATAATAAATAGAGAATCAAGAAATGGTCCCGAATTTTATTCAACAAAATATGATGTTTTACCAGTTGATACCGCAGAAAATTTAATGTATCAATATTCTGAATTGAAAAAGAATCTGAAGATTGGTTAGATATTGAAAAAATGATTTTTATTTTTTTATTTGTCTTTATAAAATGAAACCATTATTGATCGTAGAAAGTGGTACCAAAATTAAGACTATATCAAAATTACTGAATTATGAATATGATGTTATATGTTCATATGGACATTTTGATAATCTTCCGAAAAATGAATTAGGTATAGATACAAACAGTTGGATAGGTAAATATAATATTACAAATGAAAAAGCTATCAAAAATATAAGAAAATGTGTTAAAAATACTGACATCATTTATTTGGCTTCGGATCCAGATATGGAAGGCGAAGCTATAGCATATCATATTTGGAATAATATAAAAGATCTATTAAAACATAAGGTGTATCATAGAATAGAATTCAATGAAATTACAAAAAGTGCACTTGAAAATGCATTGAATAATCCAAGAAAAATAGATGAAGATATTATTGAAGCACAAGAAACAAGAAGATTTGTTGATAGACTTGTTGGATATAAATTATCTCCAACATTATGGTCGAAGTTCAATGATAATACATTGAGTGTTGGAAGGGTACAAACAATCGCATTAATGTTTTGTCTCAAAAGATATCATGAATTGATAGAAAAAAAAATCAATAGTTTTTGGACAATTTCCGGATTTTTTAAAAATAACAATGTTTATGAATTCAAATTATACAAAAACACTAATCTTGTCAGAGAAGATTGGGCAAATACTATAGATATTATATCTTTATTCAATTTTAATATTCCATATAATATAAAAACTTCAGAAAAAACCTTAACACATAGTCCACCACCTTCATATACAACAACAAGTTTACAACAAGATGCATATAATAAATTTAAGTTTACTTCTAAAAAAACAATGATGGTTTCACAACAATTATATGAGAATGGTATGATCACATATATGAGAACAGATTCTACAAATATTTCAAATGAGTTCAAGAACAAAATAATAAAATATATAGAACAAAATTTTAAAGGAAAATCACAATTTAGAAGTCATAAAAACAAAATCACCAATGCTCAAGAAGCACATGAAGCTATTCGTATAACTGATGTAAATAGAATACAATGTGATTTAAATGAAGATTGTCGAAAACTATATGGTATTATATGGAAAAGAACAGTTGCTTCACAAATGGTTGCATCTGAATATACTGAAATTTGCACTGAAATTAAAAATAAAGAGAATGATTACGTGTTCAAATACATAAAATCTCTATTATCTTATGTTGGTTATTTGATAATATATGACCAAAAAATAGATGATATTGAAAAATATAAATTAGACATCGAACAAGTAAAAATTCATAAATATCAATGTCAACCAAATATAGATAATTTACCGACCTTATATAATGAGATCACGTTAATCAAAGAATTAGAAAAGAATGGTATAGGAAGACCATCTACATATTCTTCTATAGTTCAAAAAATATTTGAAAAGAAATATGTTGAGAAAAAAACATATTCTGGACAGAAAATGAAATTCAAACAGAGAACTATTAAAAAAGAAAAAGTTACAGATGAAGATATTGTAATAGATACAAGTATAAATAGAAATGATTTGTTGATTCCAACAATTACAGGGCAAAATATTATTGAATTTTTAGAAACTAAAACCCCATTTCTTCTTGATATTTCATTCACAGCAAATATGGAAGTGATTTTAGATAAGATTACCAAAAAAGAGTTTACAAAAAAAGACGTTTTGACAAAATTTTATGAAGATCATATTCAACCGAATAGTGTTGAAACAAAACCGATAAGTGTTAAAAAGAGTGGTATACTGAAAACAAAATATGGATATTGTTATTATAATGAAACGACTAATAAATATACGAATATTGAATCTTATTTAAAATGGAAAAAAAAGAGTGTCGATGAACTACAAGAAAATGAATTGAAATTTCTGAAATCTTTGCCCAAGAAATTAGATGATAACACATATTTACATTTAGGTCCATATGGTTTATATAAAAAAGAGCATAACAAAAATGTCAAAATTGAAAAAAAAGAATGGGATAGTTTAATTTGTATTAATTAGTGACATACTTTTTTCAAGATTATCAACGCTATCGAATATTTCTTTGATTTTATCTTGTTTTTTATCAAGAGATTGTTTAATTTTTTGAATATTTTTACCATTATTTTCGATAATTGTGATGTATTCTTTTTGTTTTTCTGTGATAGATTGTTGTTTTTCTTTGATTTCTTGTATTTTGTTGTCAAGTTCTACTTCACTTAAACTCGAATTCAAAGCAAGAAGAAAACTTTCATTATTCTTTTCAATTTTTATGATATGATCTAATTTATTTAATACTTCTTCAGCTTTCTCCGAAATATTTTGTGTTTTAGCTGAAAAGTTTGTTGCAAAACTGTTTATGCTTTCTATATCGTTTTTCATTTGATCAATTGAAGACATTTTATATTTGTAATATAATTTATTTTCTTATATATTTATTTTTTTGATATGTGATGTACATATTTCTTGAAATTATGATTAAATGTATGTAATTCGTTTGCAATATTGGCAAGACTTGTTCCTACAGTATGTCCACTATCTTCATCTTTCAATAAATTTGAAAAAAGGTTTACAAGAGTTTCAGTTGACATATCCCTGCCTTCTCCCATTAAAAAAATACCTTCTAAATCATTACTTTCTTCTTCATAATCTTCTTCATCACTATTACATACATTTTTGCATTCAGAATTTTTTTCATCACTTCCACTTTCGCTACTGCTATCGAGAACTTCGATTGTCGAAGACATTTATTTATGTAATAAATACATATAAATCTTTATATATTTTTATAGTAGATAGGAATGTCGAATTTGAAACAAAAATACATATATTATGTGTCTGTATTATTTGGTGTTACTATGACATTGAGTTTTATAATTTTGAAAAATGTTTTTCTCAAAAAGGTGTCTATTAAAAATAAAGAGTTTTTTGAAAATGCCCAAAGTAGTAATACTAACATCAATGATGTTGAATTAGAATCAAATAAAAATGAATTATTACAATTACCTCATGAATCTGATATTTATCTGCTGATTTCGACATTAAATAATGGTAATAGTGTATCACTCAATGATTTAAAATGGTATAATTATATGTTTGATAAACAAAAACTTTTGTCTGTTCAGGAAAACACAAATATGTATTTTAATATGGATAATGTTGTTACTTTTGAAAATAACGTATCTTATCATGATATAACAGGTGTTGTATTGAATAAAACATCATTGAAAGGACCAAATGCCTTTCAATATTCAAATGATAATGATAAATATAGTGTTGATGAATTCACATCTATTTTAATTTTCAGAATAAGAGAAATTGCAAATGAACCTTTGATTTTATACGAAATACCATGTAATACAACTTCTGTTGTAAAAGATAATGTCGTTACAAATGTAGCAAATACAATTGCTATAAATATCACCAAAAAAAGTGATAAATATGCAAGTATCAATGTAACATTTGGTTCTACAATCTTTAATATAGACGACGAATTTCCAATTGATTTCCTTTTGGCAGATGTACCACTTTTAATTGCTCTTTCTTATAAAAATAACAAATTTGTACTGAATATAAATAAAAAAGAGATTGTTACAAATATTGACGAGAATTTGTCACAATTATCATTTGGTTCATTGCCTGTTATTATTAATAAAAGTAAAAATTTCGGAGGAGTTTTATATGCATATTGTCATTATAAAATACAACTTACTACAGATGAAATAAATCAATTTCATAAATACGTGATACACAATCTTTGTGGATTGGAACAGATCAAAAAACAATCATCTGAAATTATAGAACTTCATGAAAAACTAAAGGATTATAACGAGTTGAAAACCAAACTTGATACATGTCAGAATAAAGTAAAACATATTGAAGGTACAAAACTTTCAAATGCAATTAAAATGAAGAAAGGTAAGAGTGTAAAACCTATTAAAATCCCTTCTGTCGAAGACAATACCGAAAATTAATTTTTGAATGATATATTAGGGGCTTAAGGAATCTTATGATTTTGAGTACATGTTCATAACTTTTTCTAAAAAATAAAATAAGTTTATAAAATTCTAAAATATGTTAAGGAACCCCAAGTGACATCAATAAATACCAAAGATTTGTGTCCAGACGAGTGGATCGCAATTGATAATAGAGAATAGAAGGAATATATAAAAAAATTTAGCATCAATTATCCTATTTGTTTGTGACATTGTAGTAATTGACAGTGTCCTTTTCTTACATCCGAACAGTTACGCCTTTCGCTCACACAATCCAGAAAAATGCCTTTCGCCTCTTTCTTTGCCTCTAGTTGGCACACGGGTTCACAGCAAGATACAGGCAATGGCGATGTTGCCAATGGCGGTGCTGGTGTCGAAGAGGGCGCTGGCGTTGTCAAGGATGGCGCTGGCGACGAAGGGGGTGCTGGCGTTGCCAAGGATGGTGTTGGCGTCGAAGGGGGTGCTGGCGTTGAAGAGGGCGCTGGCGTTGTCAAGGATGGCGCTGGCGACGAAGGGGGTGCTAGCGTTGCCAAGGATGGTGCTGGCGTCGAAGGGGGTGCTGGCGTTGCCAAGGGTGGCACTGGTGTCGAAGGGGGTGCTGGAGTTGCCAAGGATGGCGCTGGTGTCGAAGAGGGCGCTGGCGTTGTCAAGGATGGCGCTGGCGACGAAGGGGGTACTGGCGTTGCCAAGGATGGCGCTGGTGTTGCCAAGGATGGCGCTGGTGTCGAAGGGGGTGTTGGCGTTGTCAATGATGGCGCTGGCGACGAAGGGGGTGCTGGTGTTGCCAAGGATGGCATGGTATGTGACGACGATGATTATGACGAATCTCCTGGATGTTCTTCTATGAAGTATTACCAAAAGAAAGATTCTCTCGATGTAAGTGGTATATTACATTTGTTGATGTGATGTTTATAGTGTTTTTGTTTTTCTGAATCTGTATATCAATAGGGGCAATCTGGTCCAAAGAAAAGAGGACGCCCTCCAAAGTCTCCCAGGACTCCTTCTGGCGACCATATGGAGGTTGTCAAGCGCTCAAGAGGACGCCCCCCAAAGTCTCCCAAGATTTCTTCTGACGCCCATGAGGAGGTTGTGAAGCACCCAAGAGGACGTCCCCCAAAGTCCCCAAAGACTCCATCTGGTGCCCACGAGGAGGTTGTGAAGCGCTCAAGAGGACGTCCCCCAAAGTCTCCCAAGACTCCATCCGGTGACAACGATGAGGTTGTCAAGCGCTCGAGAGGACGTCCCCCAAAGTCCCCTTCTGGTATCCACGAGGATGTTGTCAAGCGCTCGAGAGGGAGACCACCTAAGGCATCTCGTGACAAATCTCTTGGTGGAAAAACTGTTGTCAAAAGAACAATCAATCAGGAAACTCAGCAAAAGAAGATCACCAAGAAAATGGTTGTTGCGAAACCCGTCTCTATTGTAACTATCGATGACAAGATCGATACTTTATCCGTTGATATTAGCATTATTCGTCACAACGTTCTGGGAATCTATCATATGTTATCTACTCTCTTTGAAAACGAAGAAGATGGCGAAGACAAAGAAGAAGACGACGAAGAACATGACGATGGTGACGAAGAGGAAGAAGAAGACGAAGAAGTCGACGAAGACGACGATGGTGGAGAAGACAACGATGGTAGCGAAGAGGACGAAGACGACGATGGTGGCAAAGACGACAAATACGATGGTGGCAAGGACGACGAAGACGACGATGGTGGCGAAGACGACGAAGACGACGAAGACGATGAGTAATTGTTTGAATTAACCTATATACATGAACAATACACATATCTTCTTCATGAAGGTGTTCCACACAGTATTGATATTGAGTAAATTTTACTTCGTCCAAGAGATATCTCTCGCATCGATTGTGATTCAAAAAGTATTTAATCAGATCAGGTAGATATCAAACAGCATTTTGGGTACAGATTTAATAGAATTGTCAAATTGTGGTTAGTCTGTCTATTATTACAACAAAACTTAACAATAATATGCAACATACAAATGTTATTATAGACAAATTTGATGATATTGATGATATTTTGAATTATACCTTATGTAGTTCTTATATTCCCTATATTTGTGGGAATCAATATTATATGGTTTATAAAAATGAGAAATTCATTGATGGAAATTTGTTTAAAGATAAAAAAATCAAAAATAATTGTAATTTTTACTTAGATAAAGCAACATGGGGGAGAAAATATAGTGTGACTGATGGATTTACACTAAATTATGATATTTCTCGTAAATTGTTTGAAAACGGATGGAATGATGCTATGAAAAATATTTTATAATCAATATCTTATGACAACCAATTTGGATTTTCAAGAGTCCATGTAACTATTTTTTCGAGACACGTACTCGTCAATATACACGAAACCGTCTTTCAAATTAATAACCTCAAAGGTAATTATAACAATATTCTGTATACATTTTATAAGTTCTTAGTCAAATATTTGAAAAAAATGATAAAAATATAATATTTTTGGTTATCTAAACCATGACTATCATTCCTTTTGAGATTATTCTCGAAATTGCAACAAAGCATCTTGATACAAGCGATATTCCAATATTGTCTATGTGTACAAGCGAATTATATAATCACAAAGGTTATATTATCGATAAAATTGTTTCGAATGACATTTTTCTAAACAGATATTTGTCAAACAGGAATTTCAACATTTTATCATTGATTGAAAACAGTTCGTTCACCGAATCACAATTCTTCTCATTGTACAACAATATCAAAAATGCCACCCTGGACATTGATAAGATTATCAGACCGAATAAAAATAAGGAAAATTCGTTTCATTGTCTACAATCAACCATTGATTCAACATTTGAGATTTTCAAACTTCTTATGAACTACACATTATATAATTTGTACTTTAAGTTTAGGGATATTATTTCGACATCTGTCATAGAATATTTCAAGAGTATCTACTCTACAAAGTTTCCACAGCAAAAAGATTACTGTAATGATATATTCAATAATTTTATAGCAGATAAGGACGAAAACCTATGGTAGGTTTCAAACATCAATCTATACAATTTGTACGAAGTTATCAATTTGATACACGTTAACAAGAGATCATATATTCTAAAACAGAGTATCGAATCAAAGGAACATGGTAATATTATCAACGTCACACACAATAATATTGAGACAATCCGCCTTATGATTTCCTTATTTAATTATACAGAATACACCGAATGCAAAATACATATCATATATTGTATCTTTAGATACACCAAAACAATACTACATAATATCAATATTCAAGATTTGGAAATGTGTTCGTATATTCGCACTGTATCGAGAAAAATTACTGAATTCGAAAAAGATTTGAAATACGAACATCGATCTCGGATTCCAAGATACTTGAGAACAATTATGCTAGAAGACACGAATGAATTGAAACAACTGATTATGGAACTCTAGTTTTATACTGAATATTTGAAAAAAAGATATAATGGTATTTTTATAAAAAGAGCAATATATGTATAAACATAATCCTATTACAGGAAGATATAAAGATCATCTTAAAAAAATATCAAAAAATAAAGATATTGTTAACAAAAAAAACTTACAAAATAATATACAAATAGTAATTTATCGCCATTGTGGGGCTATTTTTGGAAACGGCAAATATAGTGGTTATAACTTACTTTTTTCCTTTGATTACTTTCTGTTTACCGCCTGCTATTGTAAACGTATTAAATGAGTTTTGAACTGCATATTTAAATTGTTCAAAGAATTGTTTTTCTGATTTATATAATGGAATATCTATCTTATTAAAACATGTATGTGATACTGTATTTCCTGACCGCCCATATCAGACCCATCAGACCTAATTTGATATTATGAGGTAATAGTTTATCTACCCTATACAAAAATGAAAATTTTATTTTAATTCATTGTCTACATCTCATTCCTAATTTTTTTGACTAATAATATATCTTTTGATGTTAAAGTTTTTCTTTCACAATGTATTGCAATCAATAATGAACTCTTATATAACGAAACAAGATATTCTTCGCAAACTGCTTGTATTAACCAAATAAAGTCTGTTTCATATTTGAACGAAGACCCATCTATATCCTTTCCTGTTTGTATTATTAATCTTTTTATAGGAGCATGTGGTAACAATGTACAGTGTGTCTTCTGATAATTTTTTATTAATCTTAATAGATTGTTTTTTGGTTTCCTTCTTCTTATTGTATTTTTTGGTAACTCTTTTATTTTCTCAGAACCTTTACACGATGATAGTCTTCCAGGATATCCCCTTGTATTAAAAATATGTATATTCAATAGTTTTAATGCTTCTATCCCGTCTTTGTACATAACTGTTCTTCGATTATCATAAGTTGTGTGATAATACACTGCTCTGAGTATTTTTTCTAACATATCTTGTACACTTTTTCTGCTTTCTTCATATACTGATTTTGAAACATATTTTACACCCGCCTTATATAATAACTTTTTTAACGCAGGTTCTTTAATATCATTTATACTATCTCTATTATTTTTCCATTGCAAGTTTTTTTTCATAGTCTTCCCTCCTTTTTGATCATTATTATATAGCGCATCATTGATTTTTGGCAATACCCCAGAACCCAAAATGTATCCTTTAAATAATACATTCAGTTCTTCGTCATTTTTAATTGCAAACATTATGTGTCTTGGTTTTATTTGGACAAAATGATTATCTTTTGTTGCACGTCCACTTAAATCAATTATTTCTGCTGCTATGTATTCAAGAACTGCTGTTAAATATATTATTCCTTGGTGTCCTATCAATTTATCTTTCAAAATATGTTTTTCAATTAGTTTTCTGGATTTGCCTAATTTGAATTGTAGTTTTTTCGAATTATCTTTAACAATGCTCCTATCACCTTCGCTTAATGCATGTTTTCCTAATTCACCGGGTATTAATAATATAGATGCTACTTTGATTTCTCTGTGTCCTATTATTTTTTTCTTTCCAATATCTCCTAAACTAATTGCAGTTTTTACTATTTTTTCACCTAACTTCAATATCATATCGTGAATGATATTTAATGAAGTCTTTTGAAAACTCATTGAAGGATGAAGTTGTTTTTGAACCTTGATTATTCCATTTATGAAATTGATCTTATTTTCCATATGTTTCTTATCAACAATAATTATTTTATAAATTAACGTTTGTACACGAATCAAAATGTATGGGCTTCAGAATGTTACGAATTGTAACTATAAATGTTTGTATTTCATCTTATACATACACTTTTTGAATGTACATACTAATTTTAGTTGAGAAACAACAATCAATCTTATCATATGTCAGACATAGTAAAATATATAAGAAATTCATAATATATGATTATAATATGGTATCACCTATTGAGTCTTATACAATTTTCTGTTTTTGGACAGAAAAAAATGAAATGTCTATAAACAGGAAAAAGCATTTGGATAATCTTATAAATAAATCAATGTGTAACGTTGTTCTTGTTACACCAGAAAATTTACAAAACTATATTTTACCTGATCACCCTTTGCATCCTGCTTATAAATACCTTTCTGCAGTACATAAAGCAGATTACTTAAGAACTTACTTTATGAATTTCTACGGTGGTGGATATAGTGATATAAAAGGAACAAGTTCTTCATGGAAAGATTCTTTTGATGATCTCAATAATTCTGATAAATGGATTTGTGGTTATCAAGAAATTGAAGGTGGGGTTGCTTATCAACCATATGTTACTAAATGGAGAGAACTTTTAGGAAATGGTGCGTATATTTGTAAAAAAGACACACAATTAACAAATATGTGGTATAATGAAATGATAAATCTTCTCGATCAAAAACTAAGTTTGATAGAACAAAATCCTGCAGCACATACAAGAGACTGTTTTGAACAATCTTCAAAATATCCAATTGAATGGAATGAAATGTTGGGAAGAATTTTTCATAAATACAATTACAAATTCAAAGATAAATGTTTAAATTCTTTACCCATGATTGACTTAAACAATTATATTTAAAAATCTATTTAAGATATGTTTATTAAAATGTCATCAGTAACTGATCCGAATAAAAAGAAAATTGCAATTATAATACCTACAAGAGAAAGATCGCATAAAATTACCTTAAACATGAACAATTGTTTAGTGTTACAGATCCATCTATTGAAACAGATTGTTTCATTGTTCTCGACGTAGATAATGAATCTACGTATGATAGTTGTGTTGTTGATACTGGTGGTAAAAAAATGCCGTATTTCCGTTGAATACAATTGCTATAGAAATTGCTCATAATTATGAATATTTAGGATTCATATTCATAGGTGATGATCATTTTCCCATTACAGAAGGTTGGAATTTCAAAATGTATGAGTCTTTGGTAAACAATGGGAAATTTTCAATGGTTTATGGTAATGATTTGCGATCAAAAGATTCACTTTGTGCACATGTTATTATGGATGCTAGATATGTTATTCAATTAGGATATTTTGCACATCCTTCGTTGTCACACCTTTATTGTGATGACGTTTGGATAAAAGAAAGAACAATATACATTATCTACCTGATGTAATTATTAAACATTTGCACTATACAATGCAAAAGTCACCAAATGATAATATGTATATTATTAATAACACAGCAGAATTGTATCGTTCGTCTGAAATGATTTACAAAAACATCATAAACTCTGAAGAATTTAATTCCACAATTGATAATTTACAATAATGAAAATTTTGTTCATAATATAAGAATTAATTGTATATGTATAAAAAATATTATGATTATTCCAGTTGGAATTGATTGTGGCATTGCTGATGCTTTGAGGAAACTAAATCTACGAGATATAGCATTGCCTTTTGATTGGAATGTCACATATTCTGGTGTTGCTGATATTATCAAAAACGATTTTGAAAGTTTTGTACCAGTAAGAAGATTTGGTATTCAAAAAGACAGAACAGAAAGTTGTGTTTTCAACAAATATGATGTTCTTTTTATTCATGAAGATTGGCAAAATAAAAAAAGCGAAGAACAGGAAAAATATTACAAAAGAATTGCTCGTTTTAAAGAAATTTTGGAATCAACTCGTGACACTATTTACTTCATTCGCAAAGGTCATATGTTTCATACACACAGAGAATATTATTTCAAAAATGATATCGAAAGTGTTGTGGAACTTGCACAAGTTTTGAAAGAAAAATTTCCAAAACTCAATTATAAGATATTTCTCATATTATGTTGTCCTTCGTGTTATGATATTAATCAAGATTTGAAATTACATGACAGTAATATTGTAATTATCAATAATTCTAAAAATGTCAATGTACAAATTTATATGGTTGTAAGCTATTTTATAAATGTTTTTTGCACCATTAACATCCATGTTCCATAATCCACACAACATATGACTTCTAGGTATAATTAATTATTTTGGCAAATAAATCTCAAGATAATCAGGACTACCTTTAATATTCTCTAACCAATATTTTTCATTTTCATCGGTCCATTTATCACCTTTACTTATGTTATCAACATTAATTAAAGGTTGTAGGTTAGTATAATGATTACAGTCTAAGAATTCATCATCATCATCTAAATCAAAAGCATTAACAGGCTTAATATGGTCCATATGTATATTGTCCCAAGTCATAAGAACATCAGTAGATAAATAAGTGTTGAAATATTCAATTTTCTTATTAAAACGGTTTTCTAATTCTTCAATAGTACATCCTAAATAATCTATAGAATGTTTAGTTTTATCCAATGTAGATGATTTAAAACATCTACAAATATTCATTCTAATTATTTGTGTTAATTTCCAACCAACACATTGAGATTTTTGTTGGCGATATTCTTTAAATTTATCAGCATTTTGTTGGTAATATTCTTTTTTTTGTTGTTTAATTTTTTCAGCATTTTGTTGGCGATATTCTTTCTTTTTATCAGCATTTAGTCTGCAATATTCTTTAATTTTATCAGCATTTTGTTGGTAATATTCTTTTTTTGTTCTTTCTTTTTATCAGCATTTAGTCGGTTATATTCTTTATTATATTCTTTCAGTTTATCAGCATTTTGTCGGTTATATTCTTTATTATATTCTTTCTTTTTATCAGCATTTTGTTGGTAATATTCTTTTTTTGTTGTTTAATTTTTTCAGCATTTTGTTGGCGATATTCTTTCTTTTTATCAGCATTTAGTCTGTGATATTCTTTCTGATATTCTTTCAGTTTATCAGCATTTTGTCGGTTATATTCTTTATTATATTCTTTCTTTTTATCAGCATTTTGTTGGTAATATTCCTTTTTATATTTATTTCTACACTTCCTACAAGTCTTACAAACCACCCCAGAAGTTTTAATATCATTTTCGTCGGGCTTCCAATAGCATTTACAACGAGTACATTTAGGATTAGGTGTGGAAGTAGCCATCTGTATTTGTTATACATTAATCATACATAATCATTATATCATTTTTAGTTATTTTTGCTTAAATCTCTCAAAAAGAGATAAAAACATGTGGAATCAGGTAGAGATATAACAATGTCGCAAAGTGGCATAGTGACATAAATAGAAGCACATGGATAACGCTACGGTTTTGATAACTCTACGGTTTTGATAACGCCACGGTTTGATAACACTACTACGGTTTGATTTTAAATCTTCAAAGGTGTAAAATATGTTAAGGAATGTACTCATTTTAGGGGCTTAAGGAATCTTATAATTTTGAGTACATGTTTGTTACTTTTTCTAAAAAATAAAATATGTTTATAAAATTTTAAAATATGTGAAGGAATGTACTCATTTTTTAGATATAGATTTGTATATATAAACATTAATTATATTTCTTTATTTAAAGATGAGTTCGGCTATTTTTATTCTGACACAAAACACAACTGAAAGAAAAATATATCTAAAAACTTCTTTGTATTTCTTATTCAAAAATTTTAACAAAATATATAAATATCCAATTATTATTTTACACGAAGGGGATTATACTGATGATACAAAAAAAGAAATACTTTTGGGAATAAGATATGATTATAGGTATTTATTGTCTTTCAAAGAAATTGATAAATCGGATTTTACAATACCTGATAATATTGATCTTAATAGAGTGAATCAAATTATAAATGTAAAGCCTGTACCATATTGGCGTAATCTAAAATATAGAATGATGTGTAATTTTTGGATGAACCATATTCATAAATACACTGAAGATTACGAATATATTATGAGATTAGATGATGATAGTATTATTGAAGAAGCTATATGTATTGATCTTTTTGAAAAAGTAAAAGAAAAAGAAATTGTTTATTTATCAAACATTGTTCATATTGACTGTGGATTGTGTAATTTTGAAATGAAAAAACTTTTCAATACGATATTTCCAAACTCGAGTAAAGAAATTGATAAATTATTTATTTCTTCAAAGTTATCACAAAATACAGAAGTCTTTCATAAAATTAATGAAATTATGACATTAAATAATAAAAATCAATTTGATACTGATATTGAAATAGATATGCCGATTATGTACTATAACAACTTTTTCATTACAAAAAGAAGTTTTTGGATGAGAGATGATGTAAAAGATATCATCAAAAAAATAAATGATCATGGTGGAATATTTTATTACAGATATGGTGATGCACCGTTACAAACATTGATAGTATCATTACTTGAACCAACTTTAATTTCACGTACATCTTTTAAATATTCAAAAAGATTACAAAGAGAGGTTTTCAAATATGGAAGTGATATGCAATCATATATGCCAAAAAACTATGATGATACATCATGTATCATAAAAGATAAAAAATGATATTAAATTTTATAATATTTATTTAAGAATGAAGTATATTGGTGCACATATTAAGAAAGAATCATCAGTTCTAAAAACTTTACAAAGCATTTCAAATTGTGAAGGCAACGCACTTCAGATATTTGTTTCAAATCCAAGAAGTGTACAAAATGGTAATATTGAAAAATATCGTGAAGAGTCAAATGATATCATAAAATATTGTCAAAAAAATAACATGAAACTTGTAATACATGCTCCGTATACCATAAATTTAGCAAAAGAAGCTAAAGACGGTAAAAGAGTTCTCGATTTACAAGATTGTTATTGGATAAAACTTCTTTTGAATAATCTCGAAATATCCGATATCATAGATGCAATAGGAGTTGTATTTCATGTAGGTAAATACACATCATATTCAAAAGAAAATAGTCTTGAAAATATGTTTATTGCTCTGAAATATATTATAAAAATTATGAAAGAAAAACAAATAAAATCAAAACTTATTATCGAGACACCAGCAGGAGCCGGTACCGAACTTTTAACAAATGATATGGACTTTATACATTTCTATGATAAATTTTCTTTGGATGAAAAACAATATATCAAAATATGTCTGGATACTGCTCATATATGGTCATCTGGACAAGATATAAATGAATATTATAGTAAAATAAAAGAAAACAAGAATAATATCATGGTTATTCATTTCAATAATAGCAAAAAAGAACTGGGATCAAAAGTTGATGTTCACGAAACCATTTTTGAAGGAAAAATAAAAATTGAAACTATGAAAATGTTTATCAGAAATCTGAAATACGACCCTATTATAATATTAGAAAAACCATCAGATAATTTACATAAAGAAATATATTGGATAAAAAAATAAAATCATATATTACATATCAAATGAATGATTTAGTTGTTTTTAACGAATATCAGAATATACTTGTTTTATTTTGTATATTTTTACCATCAATAAACGCTGTTTTAAAATATTACGAAAATGATATACAAGTTTTCAAAATTCTATATATATCTTTCAAACAATATACCAATTGGAATATTGCTCTTATATTTATAAATTGTAAATATGAAAATAAATACTTAAATATATTTATAACTATCAATTCAACCACAATTTTTGTTATATATCACATATTTCATATAACAAATTACCAAATGATTAGAAAAATACCCAATATTCCTAAAGAAATGAATGATTTTCAAATAAATACATGTAATTTCTTTTTGCATATCTTACCATTTTTGGCTTATGTCAAGAATTTCTATTTATATCATAGTTCTTTAAATTTTAACATAGGTTTTAATGTTATCTTATTTAATCTTATATGGTCTTTTCAATGTTTTCTGAGCTTTAATCCACATACCGTATATTTCAAAATAGAAAGAAATAAAATTTACTATTTATGGTTTTTTTTGATGACTTTGAATTTTATCCAAGGACATATATTCTATACTCGAACAATATCATAGATTTATACATGACTTATTTTTACATGGTCCAAATGATTTTCTATGAAAATTTGTTATTCCATATTTATTGATTGCATCAATGTGTTTTTTAGTACCATATCCTTGGTTGTTAGCTAAATCATATCTTTCTAATATAGGATAATCGTTTATCAACTCTAGCATTTTGACATCATGATAATCTTTTGCCAATATTGAAGCTGCTGCTATATTCAAATATTTAGAATCTCCTTTGATAACACATTCGTGTGGTAAAATTTCTTTATCAAAACCAGGTGGGACATATCCATTAAAATATGGACCATCTATTTTCAATTCGTGAAAACTATGTTTTTTATACGCTTCATCTATAGCTCTGTTCATAGCTTTCATAGTACTTGAAAGAATGTTTGTACTATCAATTTCATAATTGGTTGCCTTTCCGATTCCATATGTTATAGCATTTTCTTTTATATATTCGGCCAATCTTCTTCTTTTTTTGAAAGTCAATTTCTTGGAATCTTTGATCTCTAAATATTGATCATCTGCGAATATTTGTGGTAATACTACACACGATGCTATAACATCATATATTAATCCTCCCCTATTCGATTCATCTACACCTCCTACTAAGATATCACTATCAAAATGTAGATAGTTTGTCATTTCATTTGACATATATCATCTTTTATTTTTATATATTTTAAATATAGAATGGATTATAAATCTTTATACATAATTTTATTAATACTAATATTTGATGCAATTTGGATAGGAAGTAATATCAAAATGTATAGTAATTCTGTACAAGAAATCCAAGGTAGTCAAATGATTGTGAGATACCATTTTGTTATATTGGCATATATCGTAGTTGTATTGACTACATTGTTTATAACAATTCCATTTACTGGTTATCATATTGATAATAATTCTGATTATATAACAAAGTTATATAAATCTTTTATTTATGGCGGAGGAGCAGGTTTTGCAATATATGCAATATATAATTTGACTTGTCTTTCAATATATCATAAATATGATGTTGTTGTTGCATTAAAAGATACATTATGGGGTACTTTTTTAAATACAATAATAACCTTTATTTATTTCTCTATGTAGTTTCAGATGAGGATCTAAATGAGGATATAAAATTTCCAATAGATGTGAATAATTTTTTTAATGAATTAACAATACGAGTATAATGCAACATTAATGTATCTTTAAACATAAGAGCTAAAATAATTAAAATTATTCCTATAAATGTAACAAATGTTAATACAATAGCTATCTTCACAAAAACCAATAAATATTTAAAATAATCTTTTTGAGATAGACTTTTTTCTGTTTTATAATTTATTTTTTCAAAATTGGACGTTGTTACACTGGTAGGTGTATCTGCAGGACTGGGGCCATCATCGTCTTTTTCCTTGGAAATTTTATCAAATTGTTTTATCTCTTTTTTATTTATTTCATTTTCATTCAATATATGCATTAAATTTTTACTATACGTGGAATTACCATTAAAACAAATATCACATGACTTATAGAATAATTTATCTCCTTTTGAAGTGACATCATTTATATTTTTTATGACACTTGGTATTTTTTTATCACATAATTTATATGCGTCTGTTATATTTTCCTTTGAATGTAGAAAAGCAGATGCTGAAATAATATTACGATTTGGTACTATTATATCATCTATTTCCAAAGCATTTTCTGCTTTTATTCTATATGTTTCTATTTCGTTAATGTGATTTTCTACTGTCTCATTGTGTGTCAAATACGAATCAAATGTTAATTTATCAGTTATTAATCCAAATTCTTGATTATTTATCATAACATAGTTACTTGAACTATTGATATTTGATGAAAAGCTATTTTTAATATCACGTACTTTTTCCAATATTGTATTCGAAGCGTGTCCAAATAATAAGACTAATTGTAAAGGCGTATATGATATTTGATCTTTATACATCCCATAATTTAAATCATTTTTATGAATACATTTACTTATATCTTTAGAATATGGAACATTGCCAATTTTGCACGGTTCATAGTTTATGTTTGATTGTGATGCATACATGTTACCATGATAATAATCTGGAATCGCAAACCAGTCATACCATCTTTCTTCAAAAACCTTTGTTATTTGATGTTCAAAAGGTTCCGGCTTAATAAGAATATTATCATCGTTGCTATCATATGTAAAACTATTATCGGGTAATGATATATTAGTAGGTAAAGTACATTGATCATCAACTCTTACCAACCATGGATTATTGGAAGTAACTACACAGTTTTTGTATATTATGCCATTATATTTTGAACATAATCTATTATTATTTTTAAGTTCATCTAAATTTGAACCTACATAATTGGTTTCCAATATATTTGACATAGTTGTTTTGCATTCGTCGAATTTACTTAATACAAAATCATTGTCGAAGGAACATTTATTATATACCATTTAATAATAAAATATATTATAATGTACATTTTTTAATCACTAACTTTTAAGTTGTATGTATTCGGCTGTATGTGAATTAAATTCACATTTATTTCCACTATTTATTTCCATCATATCTGAAGGACAATTCAATGTCCAATGATTATTATCATTACTATACGTCCAACTTATATCTTGTTCATATGATTTTGATTTGCGATAATGTTGTTTAATTGTTTCTGGTAAATTTTGAAAATCAGGATGTTCAGATTCATTCAATTTCCATTTGATATTTACAGGTTTATATACAGTATAATATTTATTTTCTTTATTTTCCATGATTGAAATTCCATCAGAACGTTGTGAATTTATTTTGTTTCTATCGATTGTATATGTTGGTTTACTTGATACAAAATTCGATATCATATTAACATAAGACATACCTGATGCAAATGGTTCATTGTTGTTCAAATAATGTGTTAAAGTTCCTTTACTTGAAAAACTACCCAGTCCGCCAAATATACCATTAAAATTCCTACTATTTGTAGCGAAAGATGTACCACCACCACTTATGTTCAATTCATATCGAGGTTTTTTATTTTGTTTTGATTCATCACCATCTATTGTTTCCTGTTTTGAACCAAATAATTGTTCAAATAAATCGATTAAATAGTACCAGAAATCGTTTTTTAATATAAAACCAAATAAACCAACAATGAAAAACATAACAGCCAGAAATGTCACAAACCAAAAGAAAAAATGACCATTTTTTAACAAGCTATCAGTTGTTGACCCAGCAGTATCAATAATGTATGCGAAACCCTTTCCAAGATTTTCAAAAATCCATTTTCCAGACGATCCTATTACATCGGTTGTTTTAAAAACAATTTCTTTTGCATTTGTAACGTTATTACTTAAAATCTTGCCTATTTCCGGATCTAAGCCTAACATATTTTTATTATCCATTGTATACCTTATTATTTAAATATATTGTTTTTGTGTGAAAAAGATTTAAATTTTTATATATATATTAGATAATGAAAATCAAATTGATTATATTGTGTATAATACTGATTTATGTATATTGTTATTTTATATTTCCAGACGATATAATAATATTACAATCTACACTGAAAGATTTTGAATATAATATGTTATTGAGAAGACAACCTTTAGTAATCGAAGATAAAGTTAAAGAAATAATAGTATTGATGAAAACATGGTTTAAAGGAAATATAATCCAAGATATAAATTTTGATCATAATCGTATATGGAATATAAATAATCATAAATATTTATTAATTTATACAATTGAAGATACTGAAGTTTTATTATATCAAGCTGGAAATACTGTAATTGACGATTTACCAGATAATAGAGAACCTGTATTATCAATAACATTAAAAAAATTTCAAAGTACAATTGTACCATATAGATGGTATTATAATATATCGAATAAAAATGATGTGAAACTATATGGTATTCACGACTATATAACCTATGTGATAGCAAATGTGATTTAAAATTATTTTTTAGATCGACTGGTTCTCTTTTTTTGTTTAGTGACTATGCCATTTTTATCATTTTGATAGTCCGCTTCAATATGATCTTTGTGAACTTTCCAAGCTTCAAGTAATTCTTGAAGTTCATTTTTCCAAATTCTATCAAGTGATGTATTTCGAAGATCATTAAGTTTATTACTAAGTTCATTGACCTCTTTCTCGAGAATAATCTTTCTATCATATGTAAGTTGTGATATTGGCATTCGAAGTAGATAATTATATCCAATATCGTCAGTATTCTTCTCATCATCATCATCTTTTCCAATTTTAGGATACTTTAGTTCAACAAGTTTTTCAACAATATCAGTAATTTTCTTATTCATTATTGTGATGCGACCTTCGATAACATCAATAATAAATCTAATTTTTGCAGAAAGTACCTTGAAATCTTTTTCAAGAATTTTGAGTTGATATTTCTTACGTTCGTCATACATACGAATACGAACTTTACACCATTCACGAATAATATCCGATGTTTTATCATATTTCTTAATAGCACCTTCATTGCTATAAAGATGCATATTGTTGATACTCATATTTTTTGAAGAAACAAGTTTAAATTCTGATTCAAATTTGTCACCAAGTTTAGTAAGAATGTCACCATTAAAATTAAGAATAAATTTCACATTTTTTGATGTGTAATGGTTTTCAAAACTCTTCAAATAATTTGTACTATTCGTAATCATATTCTCCAAATATTCTTTATAATCTTCTGTCCAAGTACCAACAGGAAGTTCTGTAATTTCAAGAGTATAATCGTCTATCCAGTTATAAAGACCTTTGCTAATATAAGATCCTTTTTCCGACTTCACGATCTTACCAGTGTGTCCAAGATACCAAGGTATGAACTCTTCTATTTTTATTTTATTAATAAATGATTGTGATTCAGCAATATCCATATCGATTATCCCGTCACATATTTTCATACAAATCGTAATAATATCTTCTGGATTAAATTGAGGAATATTGGTTGAAAATCCAGTACCAATACCAACACCTCCATTCACAAGAATCATAGGAATAATAGGGATGTAAAATTCTGGTTCAATGGATTGTCCATCTTCTTCAAGATAATTTAAAATATTACTATCTTCATCTCTGAAAATAAGTCTTGTAAGTTCAGACACTAATGTGAAAATATATCTCGGCGAAGAAGCGTCATTGCCACCAACAAGACGTGATCCAAATTGACCATTTGGTTGCAATAGATTGATATTATTTGTTCCCACAAAAATTTGTGCCATACCAATAATAGCTTGTTGGAGAGATTGTTCACCATGATGATATGCGGTTACTTCACTCACATTTCCAGCTAACTGAGCAACCTTAATTTCATTAGTAAATAGTCTTCTTTTAATACAAGCAAATAAGATCTTTCTTGTACTTTCTTTGAGTCCATCACATATATGATTAATTGATCTTTCAAGATCTCTATTACTAAAGTGAATAAGATCTTTGTTGATAAACTCCTCGTATTGCACTTCAGTTTTTGAATAATCAAGAACATCGTTTTTTTCGTATTTCATGAGCCATTTCTTCCTATCATCTGCTCTTTTTTTATTGAAAGCAAGATCGATATATTCATCTGATTTATCTGTATGAACATACTTTACAGCTTTCATCTCTTTGAAATACTCTTTTGCCTCTCCGTCATTTGATGTACCCAACCCCTTGTAATATTTGATTTTCCAACTTCCAGGTGAATTTTTCTTTTCAACCGAATCTAACCATTTTTCATAATCAGACATATTGTAGAAAGAAATTACATTTCCCACACCAGTATTATTAGATGCTTTAATAATTGGTGTAAGCATAGATGTAATAAATCCATCAACTTTATAGAGAGATGGCCATAAAGATTGAAATACGTTGAACAATAGACCTTTGATATGGCTACCGTCATGATCTTGATCAGTTAGAATCATTATTTTTCCATAACGAAGACTATCAAGATTAGTATAATTTTTATTTTGTTCAAGACCTATAATTTTTTTGAGAGCAGTGATTTCAACATTATCAGAAATCTTTTGCAGAGATGCATCTTTCACATTCATAACCTTACCACGCAGAGGGAAAACACCATATTTATCCCTACCTACAATACTTAAACCGGCAATGGCCATGGTTTTAGCAGAATCTCCTTCAGTTAGAATGAGAGTACATGCATCACTGTCTTTTGTACCAGCTAAATTAGCATCATCAAGTTTAGGAATAATAAGTCGTGATGTCTTCTTACCATCGGTTTTACTTAGTTTTTTAGCATTTTGGAATTCTGTAAGAGAAAGAGCCTTCTCTACAATATTTGTTTTGTATAGTTTCTCTATAAATTTATCAGAAATGTCGCATTTTGATCCAAACTTAGAAACAGGTGTTGTTAAGGTTTCTTTAGATTGACTATCAAACGCTGGATTAACAATAGTACTTTTGATAAAAACAAATAGATTGTCTTTGAGAATCTGAGCTTTTATAATTTTCTTTTTCTTTGATTCAATCATATCCGATAGTTTTTTAATGATTGTATTTGTGATAAAATTAGTATGTGTTCCACCACGAATTGTATTGATACCATTTACAAATGATATTTGTTCGAATGTACCATTTTTGGAAAGACCTACTGCAATTTCCCATCTTTCATTACAGGCTTCATAGATTAAAGGACTTTCTGTCTTATCAATAAACAGTTCAGAATATTTCTCAAAGTCTTTGATAGGAAGTTTTTCGTCATTGAAGTAAATCGAGACATTTTTGTTTGTACACGCTGCGGCATCTATAGTTCTTCTGCGAAAAAGATCATATATATCTTCAGTTATACCGTTTAGACCAAATCTTTCATAATCTGGAAGAAATGTTATTTTGGTATATGGTTGTTTCGAGGAAACTCTCACAGAAGGTTTATCTTTTTCTAACATATTATTACGATATTTTTGAGTGAATATACGCTGTCTGTAATGATCTACTGTCTCTACATAAAACTCTTTGGAAAATATGTTAGCGAGTTTCATACCATATCCTCCTTTCCCACCTATAATCTTTTCTTCTTGGTGATTATAATTGGTACTGGTTAGAAGATTTCCTACAACAAGTTCTGGTACATACATTTTTTCAGTATCATGCATAACGACATCAATACCATTTCCGTCATTATACACAGATAAAAATCCAGAATCTTTATCAATAGAAATACGAATATTACGCAAATGTTTTACATCTTTTTTACCTTTTGCTTCCTCCATAATGAGACGAACAGAGTGATCAATTGCATTCACAATAACTTCATCAAATATTTTGAGCAGACCAGGAACATAATTTATATTTTTAGTGTCCATTTTTTTGGTTTCGTCATTGAAAAGATATATATCGAGGTTAATTGGATTTATTGAACCAATGTAAGTATCTGGAATATTGTATATATGTTCTCGTAACTCATATTTTTTGTATTTATCTTCAATTTTTTGATCAGGCATTCCCTATTAATATGTATAAAAAATATGATATAGTGAATAATCATTTTTTATTTTTATATGTTTTGATTCAGATATTCATTTGTTAGTTGTAGTATTTCTGACGCAACCTCGCTTGTACTTTTATTGTCAACATCAATTATTATAATTTGTTTATTTTCTTTTTTAAGTTGTTCACATAAAATTTCATGTTTTTCATGAAGTTTCTTCAAATACTCTTCGGTTATTTGGACTTCACTTTCACGATTTCTTTTTTTGATTCTTTTGTAACAATTTTCTGAACTCGATCTTAGCATAATTTGAATTGCATTTTCCCACGATTGATTTGTTTTTTTATGAAGATCGAAAAGAATTTCTTTCTCATTTTCTGATATCATCTTTTCTTCTTCTGCTATTTTTATGAAAACATCTTGAATAAATCTTGGACTCCTTTCCACAAATATATTGATAGATTGTGTCTTCTCTTGTATCCAACATCTATCTAACCATACTCTTATTTGAAATTTAAATACATTTACTGATTCATTATATAAATCACTTAAATAATTATTCCAATTTTCTACTGGTTCTAAGTCAACTGGTATTTTATAATTACGGTGTAAATAATTTAAAACACTTGTTTTACCTGATCCAATATTTCCATCCACTGTTATCAATACCATTTTAAAGAATATGTTATAAAAATAAAATATCATTTTTTATTTATATCGTTTTAATGTAATAATGTATGTTTTTTCAAAACCATGTTTAGTTTCTTGAGAGTTATTTTTTGTATCTCTATTATTTCTTGTTTCAGACATCCTATCTCTCTTATAAACATCATGATGATAATATCCTTCATCTCCTTTGTCATTTTCATATCATAATAACTTAAATGAAGACTGAGAATCTTTGATATTTTTCTATTATATTTTTTGGAGTTACCACCTATTTGAGCTTTTATTAAATCTGAATTATTGTAATCTTCAACACCAAAATCTTGTCCAGTATTCATTTCAGAATATGTAGAATTTCCTAAATGATTTAAGAAATATCCAGCATTTCCCAATCTCCCTCCTGACATTTTTTTACATTTACATTGTATTTTCAATACCTTTTTTACCTCTTCAAAAATATTCTTATTGACTTTTTTACAATCTTCTTTTTGACACATTATAAAGAGTGCTGATATTATTTTAAATAACTGCATTTCAAACCATATTGATATACATTCTATCAATTTATCGACTTCTTTTTGATCTTTTATATCACAATCTTTTAGAATATCTTTAGATATACTATCAAATAGTTTATAATTTTCCATATCTAATAAATATTATGAAAATAATTCTTCCTTTATATTAAATATGAATTCAATCAATTTTATGCAACAAATAACCAATAATGTTGATCAATGTAAACGTACATCATCATTTCCTGTTCAAGTGACTATGCCATCTCAAAGAATACCTATTTATAAAAATGACAATGCTCTTTCTGATAGAATAAATTCTTTACCTGTTCAAAAAGCATACGATGTATGTGAATTTTTTAAATCAGACAATAGTTCTTCTAGTAATGGATTTGATATTGTTTCAAAAAATATGGAACATACACCAGTATCTTCACTCTTCTTTTCAAAAACAAATATAGATGCCTTACAATGTGGATTAAGAAATACTGTTTATAACAAATCAAATGGAAAGCATATCATTGGAAAACAAAGTGAAATTGAATTAAAAATTGTCATGAGATCAATTTATTATGATTATTTGAGAAATGGTTTCAAAAATATGACATATTATCCCGATCATAATCCGATTAATAACTTTGATAAAGATGTTTTAAATACTGTTCGTAGATTAAACGGGGGAGTTTTACAATGGTGTTCAAAGGAAATTCTTACGAATATACAACAATTTACTGATTTTAAAACCTTATTACAAACTGAAGGTGTTTTAAATGTTATGGAAAGACCACAGACAACCAATAATACAGGTCTTAGAAACCAAAATTAAAAATAAATTCTCTCAATATAGAAGATAATGACATCAGTTAAAGAAGTTGTAGATATTGAATCCTTGAATGAAGATGAAAAACAAAAATTCAATTTTACAAAGATGAAAATGTTCAAAATGACAATTTTAACTTGTATAATTTTTTCTATTTTAGCTATAGCATTGCTTTTTGCTATGATGTTTACAAAATGGGGAAAAGAAAATATTTACAATAAAATGGCTTATTTTGTATACACATTTGTATTTGGTACTTTGTTTGTTATCTTTGTTTTATCATACAATATCTATACATTTAAGCCTACTAAAGTTAAACAAGGTATGGGATATGACAGTGAAATTTGTCCAGATTATTGGGAATTAGAAAAAGAAGATGCTGATATTGTGGAAGAAATTTCTTTAGAAGATGTGAACACGAATCATTTTAAATATGTATGCAAAGTCAATCCAAGTATTATATCGAAAACGAAAATGATCGACGATGATTTGAAACTTAGTGCCAACAATTTGGTTATTACTGAAAAAAAAATAAATGATGGTGACTTTAAAAGTTCCGACGAAGAATTTAAAAGATATGCAAATGTTATGTCTCATGTAAATGAAAAACACTTTGAATCTAGCGAAATTGAAACTCCAACCCCATCGCCAAGTACAAGCAATTGTGGATCAGAAATGTTCGAAATTGACAACAAATATCATGTTATATGCGACCAAGTATATCCAATGTTTTTATCAGCATTAGATCATCAACATGCAAAAGAAAACAATTTAAGTAAAAGTAATAAATTTAGATGCGAATATTCTAAAGTTTGTAAAGTACCATGGACAGAGGCTGGATGTTCTTAAATTTCATCCAATATTGCGTTTATTTCAGAATATCTTGATTTAAGAAATGTATTGTAAAAATCTTCTTTGTTTAGATAAAAATATTGTTTTTCATCGTTTACTTTTTTTACTGTATATAAGATCAGTGTTTGTAAAACTTTATAAACATGTGAACTATGATTGGCATTCATGAAATCAAGCTTCTTTTTAAGAATTTGATTTTCAATATTTTCCCTTGTTTTTTCCTGTTGACTTGAAAAAGATTTCCACGTCATTCCACCAATTATATCAAGTATTGTCCAACAACCTCCTTGAATATCATCCATAAATGTCTTGGGGTACTGGTTTTCATCAATTTCTTCTTTATGCATCATTATTGATTTGTGTGCAGGTGTTCCTTCAGGAAATTGTACTCTTTTATCCCTTATATTACCATCAGATGAATACAAATGTTTTGATAATCCGAAATCGATGAGTTTTATATCATTTTGTTTATTATCTGTAAATACAATATTCCCAGGTTTTATATCTCTATGCACTATACCACATTTGTGAATACTTTCTAACAATTGCATTATTTGTTTTGAGAGTTTCTTAATTTCTTTATGTTGTGATATTTCTAAATTAAAACCTGTTAAGTCATTGCCATATAATGGAGTTATCAATATATACATATTACCATCCTTATTTCCGTATGAAATCACCTCCTGTGAATATGAATGACATTTTCCAGATTTTAAAACAGTCATTGTATGAAATTCGTCTGTTACTTGATACGCAGTACCTTTATGAACAGGTTGTATTTTTATAAAAACTTTTTGATTTGGATTATTCATATTTTCACCATGATATAATAATGCATCACTTGTCATCCCAATATCTTTGACTATTCTCCATTTATGTTTCTGAAAATCTATAACATCTCCTACTTTCATTTGAAGAGAAGACATCTTTTTTTGAACGGCCGTCATTCTTGTTAAACTTTTTTTCACAGTACCTAATTTCAATTTATTCATGTTTTTCCCAAGAGATTTAACTTCTTTTGACGATTTTGCAGGACTTGGTGAAACTGTTTTTGGAGATTTAACTTCTTTTGACGATTTTGCAGGACTTGGTGAAACTTTTTTTGACGATTTTGCAGGACTTGGTGAAACTGTTTTTGACGATTTAACTTCATTTGACGATTTTGCAGGACTTGGTGAAACTTTTTTTGGAGATTTAACTTCATTTGACGATTTTGCAGGACTTGGTGAAACTTCATTTAACGATTTTGCAGGACTTGGTGATTCTTTTTTTGACAATTTTGCAGGACCTAGTAAAACTTCATTTGACGATTTTGCAGTCTTTTCCCAATCTTCAAACATATATAGAAAAGCAATAAATTTCCTTTTCATTTTTTCATTTTTTAAAATATCTTGTACTCTTTTGATAATATTTTCATCAGAATTTTTTTCCATATCGTAATTGTGCGCCTATATAATTATGATATTTTTTATTGTTATAAAGTAATACATGCTTTCAAAACACTTATTAATCATATTTTTTGTTAATATCATTCTTAATTATATCGTGTTAGCATGGGCTATCATGAAAAATAAAAACAATTGCATATGTCATAATGAAAAAAGATTATATATCCAGTTTTATTCATATTTTATTCTTATGCTTATATTCAAAATGTTCTTATTGAATGTTTTTGATATTATAAAATATAATTCAGTTTTATTTAATATATTTCTTTATTCTTTATTTATTATTCAAATTTTCGTTATTGTGTTTTCTATTATTTGCGTGAAAAATATTATCAAAACAAAAACAGGATGCGATAAAAAGAAATATACATTCAACTATAATGATATATTACTTGGAATATCTTTCATCATTTTGCTAATATTCTATATTATCATCTCTTTTATTTCATAGGAGCCTGTAAAACACCATTATGTTTATAGTCTTTTAGTACGAAATCTTCATAACACAATGATTCTATCCATTTTATTTTTTCATCTATTGAACATTCTACAGATGGACTTGTTTTGGATATTTCTAAAACTGGAGGTTCTTCGATTTGATTTTTAATTTGTTTTTTTACACTTTCTATATGTTCTTCATATATGTGTAAATCTGTCATATTTATACTTATGGCATGAGGTTGGATATGTAATAATTTTGCTATAATATGTACAAGAATCGAAACACTTGCTATATTGAATGGTAGACCAAGAAATAAATCAGTGCTACGCATACTTACAGAACAATGCAATCCGTGTTTATTCTTATAAAAAACATAGAGAATATGACAAGGTGGTAAAGCCATTTCCTTCAACTGTGTAGGATTCCATCCACTTATCACAGCTCTTCTACTATTTTCAGGCTTCATCAATTCTTCAAGAACATAACGAATTTGATCAAATCCTTTTTCATCACTACCATACTTTTTACCAAAAGTTTTCCATTGCCATCCATATATAGGTCCTAATTCCCCTTCTTTATAGTGATTCAAACCAATTGAATCTAAATATTCTCTACTTGAATTACCATTCCATATATTGACATTTTTGTTTTTCAATTCATTAGAATCAATAGAACCTCTTAAAAACCATAAAAGTTCTTCAATTACACCTCTTAAAAATACTCTTTTGCTTGTTAATAGAGGAAATCTATTTTCAATGTTATAAAATGATATTATTTTTCCAAAACTTGAAATTACTTTTCCATTACGAGTTTCTTTTTCATCTCCGTTTTCAAGTACATCTTCCAATAATTTTAAATAACCTGACTCGTCACGGTATGAATCCATAATTATTTAATATCACAAAGTTTTAAATAAATTTTTCTATAAAAATATGTTATCTATCTTATAATATGAAGATCAAGAAAAACAGAAAAAGTATGGTAGAAATAATTTCAATTAAGTTGAAAAGGTCAAGAAAATCAAAAGGTGGAAATGTATCTAATTATGTTAAAACACAGTCTAAAAGACGAAAAATACGTCACGATGGTGATGACGTAAGTGAATTAATAAAAACTATACAATCTATCAAAATTGATTACGATATTGATTCTTTGAATAACTGGATGAATAACCCAGTAAAAGGTGAAGATTATGAATTATGGTATAATGAATCATTCGATTATGTTGTAGGAAAATCGCAGAATGCAAATGATATCATAAATATTGTAAAAAAAAGGTTACCAAAACTACACATAGTTCATTATAAAAATCTTGAATTTGATCATTTACTTTATCTCAATATGAAAAAACTTGGTTTTCAAAATAATTTAGAATTTACTAAAATATATGAACAAATTTCAGATGATGATTTAAACAAATTGAATGAAACAATTCTTAAAGAACGCATAATCCGTTTTTTACAAGATTACATACAAAACATATTTACATTACTGTTTGGTGTTGTAAGAGAAAGAAAACTTATTTCAGAACAAGACCTTTATAACTTAAAAGTATATCATAAAGATATTCTAAAACTTTCTAATCTTGATTATTTTGATGTTGAAATAAAAGAAGGTGTTTATAATTTTCATATGGATCGTATGAAAAGTGAAAACTATTTTGAACTTGAAAATACAATTTTCTTGGAATGGCTCAAAAAAAAAAATATGTTTGAATTTGTGAATAATTGTTTCAAAGATATTGAAGAAATAAGTTTGATTAAACATATTGATAAGAAATCAAATAGAATTCAGAAAATAGTCGATCATCTTTCAAAGGACTTAAATGACGAACCCTTTCCTCCTTATTTGAAACAAAAACCAGAAGATCCTACTAAACCAACTAAAGAATCTATTGAAGCCGAGTTTACAAATGAAACCGGTGATGAAATCGAAAAAATATTTCAAATGAGAATGTTGAAATACAAAAATATAATGAAAGAAATAGAATCATATCCTCAAAGACTAAGAAACTTTAATGAAGCAAATAAGAAATATATGAAAGAAAAAGAAGAATTTGACAAAAAAATACAAAAAATAAAACATTTAAGTATTGACTCAAATCTGACAACAGAAGATGCCATAATCAAAAGAAAAGAAATTTTACAAAATCTTTTAGGTGATCAACAATCAGAAAACAATAAAAGAAAACTCACAGATTCACAAATTTGTCAATTAGGTGAAAATGAAGATCTTATATCACCATTTACTACAAATTTCAGTCCATTAAATGAATATCCATTATATCAATTGGAAACAATTGTAAAAATTCATGGAAGAAATGATGATGGCAATATCATAAGAACAGATTGTGGAAATGCTATAGATTTATATAATTATATAATAGATTTTTTGAATGAAGGTAGAAAACCAAAGCATCCTATTTTGGATCAAGATATATCATACGATGATATAAATGAAATTTTTAGAATGATACCACATATTGTTGAGAATTTTGAAAAGCCTGATATAAATTTATATAAAGTAATTGATCCAGAACTTAACTTACATTTTGAAATGATAGATGGTAATCCCTTTTCATATTATGAAGCTTATTTAACGAAAACATTTGGTGGTGGAGACGGATATAAAACAATTGTACATCACATATGTACATTTCCTATAGTACATTCACAACAACCAGACAGTGTTTCAACAGACAGAACAGGATCAGGGATGGCTGTACTTTTTGATCAATTATTTGACACAAAACGACTTTTACATAATTACAATCCACCATATTGTATAATATCGGAAGATGTTTCTAATACATTTGATACATCATATATTGCAATACCTGCAAAAATAATAAAAATGAAATCACGAGAAGATTGGGAGAATAATAGAACAAAAGATGAAATAATATCATTATTTAATGAAATGTATGACGATTTGACCCGTTTTTAAGTAGCAAATTTCATATTGACTTGGCCTCCAATAATTTCAAATAAATTATAACAATATGCATAAAGACTCATGTTGTAGTTAACAATATTATTGTATTCGACATTTATTTTTTCAAATTTCTTTTTCAGATCATTATCATAATTGGTTGGATCTACCCAAACATGGATATCTGTTTTGAATAAAGCTCCGTTATAATAACCTGTTAATATTTCTTTTTCAGGATATAAACTGAAAGCATATGTATAAATACCATTTTTAGGAACAACGGTATGATTTTCATAAGGTTGTATCATATTAAAATATTGTTCAGGTTTTCTTTCAAGTCTACTATTGTTATAAAAATTGATAGAAGCATCAACCATAATACCTTTTTTACTTTCAGGAATAGTTGGAGAATAATTTGAGAAATCATTGAAATTGTAAATATCGTCTCTTCTAAAAACCCAAACTAATTCTTTGGTTGGTAAATTTGTATTATATTCAACTCTTTCATTTTGTATTATTCCAGTTCGAGTTGTATATCTAACTTGTTCCGCAAGATATGTAATTTTAGGTTTATAACATATTCTTAATCTTTCTTCATTTTCTAAAAATATATATTTTGCATCAATATAAGGATTTAGATCATAATTGTCGTCAAGAAAATTGTTTATAGAAATTGCATTACTTTCTGATAAAGAATTAATTTCATTGTAATATATTGGACTTGTATAGGTAAGTATATCGTGAGAAAAGACTTGATACAATTTTTCAGACTCTTCAAGTTCAATTGTTAATTCTATTTCATATAATTGCATTCTCAATAATGGTAACGCCAATGCTGGTGTTTTAGTAAACCAAAAATTGAGCGGCACAATTATTTCTCTTTTAGGGATAGATGGTTTAGGTTGATCATTTATATCATTTGGTTTATAACTTTCGGGATAATAATAATATATGAATTGATTATTTTTAATTGTTACTCTGTCATTACTGATTTTAGGATTGTTTATTTCAGGAACATTTCCAATAAGAGTGTCGAAATTTTCATGCACAGTTGTTAATTCATTCCATATATTCATCCATTCTCCAGTAAGTTCATCTATTGTTATTGATCCATTTAAAGTTATTGTTGCTTTTTTCATTATAATAGTCCCAATATTTTCAACCCATCTGAATCTATACTGATCACTTGAATAAACATTTGGTAATGTAAAACAGAAATACATTTTACTCAAAAGATCACCATGTCTTCCAATTTTACATTTGATTGTATTTGAAGTTCTATTAAGTTTGTTACTATTAACTGAAATAAAATCAAGTATTCTTGATTCCATTGAGAAATTGGTATGTCTTTTGAAAACATATTCATAAAAGCTTATTTGGGGATTTCCAACCAAATAATTGTCAATTTGACCACTTGATGCTAATTGTAATAAACCACCTCCCATTTATATATAAATGATGGGTAATATCTTATATATATTTAACATTTAAAAAGGCTTTGGCATATTATTATCATCAGTTCTTGAGAAACTTATTTCTTTACCATCTTGATCGTCTGATGTTACTTTTACTGCTGTAACAGGGAATTTTTCATTATAAAGATCTGTAATTTGTTTTGTATCTAACCCATAATTGAAATATGTTAGATTAGCAATTTTGATTTTATTTTCATCTGCAATCTCATTATCTAAATTAACATATAATTTCCCCCGGTTATGTTTCATAGTTGTTGATCCATAAGAACCATTATAAGGAGATTCTACATATCTATCAAGTACAGTGACGCCATTTAAATATATTTTACATGAAGTCTTATTTTTATACAATATATCATTGTTTGGATTAGTTTCTTTGAGAACAATTGTCATCATAAACCATCTTTTATCATACATTGATTTATTTAAATCGTAAACACCCAATAATCCATTATTCTTCTCATACATCTTTCTGCTATTACAATTAACAGAGTTTTTGCCATATTCACGGAAAGAATCAGGACTTGTTAAAGTATTGTATTCAACAAGAAGTGCAGAACCATCTCCTGTTAATCTCAACAAAGGATTTTTGACAAGATAATATTCACCCTTTCTTTTCAAAATACAATTTGAATCATTTGTGTAAGGTACCTTAACTTTGTTTCCTCTGAGAAAAATGGTGTAATCATCAGAAACTGTTGAAAATTTGTCTTGATCTAAATAAAGCCAAAAATTATAACTATATTCCGCACCACCTTCTTGATTCACTGAAGGAGATAAATCTAAGAACGATGAAGCATTTTTATCAAATGTATCTATTTCAACCGATTTGACAGCACCACCGAAATCTAAAATTCCCTCAAATATTTGTTCTTTTCTTCTAACATTGTTTTGACTGAAAGAATTGAGTACTTCTTTATTGTATACTACATAAGCGATGAATGTTAACAGTAAAACAATAAATATTGCAAAAATAATTTCAACAATATTTACAGAATTCATTTAATCTATAATATTGGTATATTTTTATTCCAACTTATATATTGGATATTGTAATCCATAATTTGATAATCCTAATGATGCTAAAAATCCATCAAGAGGTCCTTTGTTATAATCATTGTGGATATCTTTATTATTGAGATCATAATTAAACATTGTAATTTTAGAAATTAAACCTGAAAATCCAGGACCTATTGAAGATTCAAATGATCCTCCTGTATATAAGTCACCCATTTTATCAAGATTTAAATTTGATATTTTGATTTTAGAACCAAAATCATTTGTTTCATCTGTCGAAATAACTTTTGATAAATCACCATCTACATATCCAGTAATAGTTCCATTATTGGAATTCTCATTGACTACGATACCAACATGAACCCATCTTTGTAATGGAATGTATGGAATAACTATTCCTTGTTTCATAAAATCGGATAATTGAGTACTGTTCATATTTTGAATATTGTTTATGTTTGTTGAAGTTTGACTTGGGCTGAAACGGATGTAAAGTTTATTTTCGTGTTTATCCAAAAATACAAATGGACTTGCTGACGAAACATCATTTTCATCTCCTATATGAAAAACATGTCTATATGAACCAGAATATTTATTCAAGTCGTGAATATAAATCCAAAATGTGTAAGTTCTTCTCTTTCCATTACCAGATTTATTGAATTCTTTGATAGGATATTTCCCTTGTTTATTACATATAATAGGTTGTTTTGTTGATTGTATTGTAACACTTGATTGATTGAAAAGTTTATTTGAAATAATATAATGTAATCCATATGCTACCAATATTCCAACAACGAATACGCCAAGAAGACCAATATACATATAGTTGTTCGTAAAATTTTGAAAAACCTCTTCTGATTTTTGTTTGTATTCATTGAATGACATATTTTCTTTCAAAAAATCAAAAGATTTCTCAGGTTTTTCAATTGATATACTTTTATCAAATGAATCAATTGGTAATTTTGGTGTTTCTGGTAATTCAATTTTACTCATAATCCTAACTATCTAATTAAAGGAAATAAAATTTCTGGTATTATTTATGTGATAATTGTTTATTTGATATAATGGAAAACTTTTTGTATAATTTCTTTTAATATTCTTTTTTTGTAAAGATATAAAGCTCAATATTTTAGTAAAATTTGCTATATTACAACGTTTGTCTTTTTTGTTTTCAAGATTTAGAAAATCATATATAATGCTTGTAAAATAATCTACAACTAAATTTGATGAATTTGTCTTATACATCATCATATCATATATTATAAAATTTATCAGAAAATGTTTATACAATATATTACATTTTGATATTGTTATTTTTCGATTCTTCAACTCAATAATGATATTTTCATGAAATCTCAGTGGAATTATCCATGGATCTGTTAAAATAGTCTTGGTTATTCTATTTC
>Ga0209555_10000169_pt1 | contig 57020 bp, 49 predicted proteins | sample SaaInl85LU_5_DNA_FD_184643 | JGI IMG/M metagenome (GOLD analysis project Ga0209555, IMG submission 184643) | Marine microbial communities from expanding oxygen minimum zones in the Saanich Inlet - ESP_85LU_5_DNA (SPAdes) (version 2) | ecosystem: Environmental > Aquatic > Marine > Intertidal...
AACTCAGGCGCAGCCCTCCGCAAGGCGGGCTATTTAACTGCGCTGGTGGAGTCGATTTTTCAGAAAGGCGGCACACTACAAACCGCGCTGCAGCTCGATCACCGCCCCGAACAAGCGGCTATGGCGATCGCGACGGCGGCAGCCTTGGAGGGCGATCAGCCACTACTCTTCGAAGCGGGCACGGGTGTCGGCAAAAGCCTCGCCTACCTGATCCCGGGAATCATCCACTCAATTGAGACCGAGCGCCCTTTCATCATCTCCAGCCATACGATCAGCCTGCAGGAGCAAATTCGCGAGAAAGACCTAAAAATCTGTCAACAGCTTTTCAAAGCGGTCCCCGAGCTGCACCGTTTCGCGACTTTCAAAACCGCGCTTATGGTGGGCAAGGGAAATTACTGCTGTAGCACACGCCTGAGCAACGCACTGAAAGAGGCGCAATCGAGCAAGCAAACCGAGTTCCTCGCTAACGAGGAAAAAACGGAACTGATCCGCATGGCAAAATGGTCGGCCACAAGCAAAAATGGGCTGATCCAAGAACTCAGCCCCGCTCCACTCCCAACCGTCTGGGATGAGATCAATGCCGACAGCTCAACCTGCTCGCGCAAAAACTGCGATCCCAATACCTGCTTTTACCAACGTGCCCGCAAGCAACTGCTCTCTGCCAACTGCGTGATCGTCAACCACAGCTTATTGTTCGCACTCATCAACGCGGGCATGCCACCCGCCGAAGAAGCCAAAGGTATTCTTCTCGCCGATGACTTTGTCGTGCTCGACGAAGCGCACCGCATACCCGCCATCGCCACCGACCACTTCGGGGCACACATTAGCTCGTATGCAGTGGATCGCGCGCTCAAACGTATCTACAACCCACGCACCAATCGTGGCCTACTTCGCCGGCACGGACAAAAATGGGATCAAGACGCAGTCGATAACGCCCTGAGCGCTAGCTACGAATTCTTTGGATATCTAGGCGACACCTTTCTGGCAAAGAAACCAATCCTCCGCCTCCATGACCCTGATTTTTGCGACAACATTATTTCGGGTCCACTCAAGGAAGTAGCGGAACGTCTCGGTGCGATTATTCAAAAAAGCGACGACGAGCGCGTGCAAGATGAACTCCGCGATCACCGCCGCCGTATCATGGGCTACCGCGATGCTATCAACGCCTTCATTACGTTCGCCGAAGACGACCATGTGCAGTGGCTAGAGCGTAGCGGCAAAAAAGGGCAAATTGTCATCCTCCGTAGCGCCCCGCTCGACGTCGCACCACATCTACGAAAGCATCTGTTTCAACGTGGCACAGCCGCAATATTGACCAGCGCCACACTTTCGGACGGATCTCGTCTCGATGCCTTCCAAGAAAAAGCCGGCGCCGAAGCCGCCGAGACACAGATCGAGTATTCACCGTTTGACTACAAAGCGAACTGCAAAATCTACATCGCGACCGACGCCCCCTTGCCTGAGCCTGGACAAGGACGCCTAGACCTCGACTACCTCGCCAATATGATTTGCTGGTGCAGTCGCAGAGTCGAAGGTGGCACACTCGTGCTTTTCACCAGCCACTTTGACCTGCGCCAAGTGCGCGAGCGAGCTGAGCCGTTTTTCAAGAAGATCCAGCGCCCTCTTTTCACACAAGGACATGGCTATGCACGCACCGAGCTGACGCAGCAATTTGTCGCCGCAGGCAATGGCGTGCTCTTTGGCACCGATAGTTTTTGGACGGGCGTCGACGTGCCAGGACCCGCACTCTCACAAGTGATCATCGCCCGCTTACCTTTCGAAAATCCGAATCACCCGATCATGGAAGCGCGCAGCGAGTATATCCAGCAACGCGGTGGCAACCCCTTCGCTGAAATGACCGTGCCCGACGCACTGGTGAAATTCAGGCAAGGTATTGGCCGACTCATCCGCCGCCATGAAGATAAAGGCAACATCGTGATCCTCGATTCCCGAATCGCCACCAAGCCGTATGGCTCGCGTTTCGTCGAGGCACTCCCTATACTTGATTATAAACGTTTCAACCGCGAAAACCGCGGCGAAGTATTCACCGACTGATTCTAACCGGTAAATAAAATACTGGAATCACAACACGAACAGTTCATTCCAATTGCTTTATATCTGACGGAAGGTAGGGTTCGATATCCTCATCGAACCGCTTGACGCCTCTTCTCGCGGCACGTTAAGGATAACGTTCCCTACCTAAAGAAAATCAAACGAATCACCTAAGAATCTATGCATATAACAGCCCATGGCATCAGTGACCGCGGCCTCGTCCGTGAAGTCAATGAAGACGCACTTTTTATTGATGAAGATCATTGCGTCTATGCGGTAGCGGATGGCCTCGGCGGTCTTCCAGGCGGGGATCAAGCCAGTGGCCGTATCGTAGAATTACTGGATACCACCTTTAATGGAGTCGATTCATGCGAAGAACGTGTCGACTTGGCAGATCTGATTATTGAAATTAATCGAATCGTTACCAAAGAGGGCCTAGAAGCGCACCCTTTCACGGGAGCAGGCAGCACTTTGACTATCGGTCAAATCGTTAAAGATCAGCTCCTCGTTGCTCACGTCGGCGATTCCGCGCTCTACCTACTCCGCGAGGATAGCCTAGAGCAAATCACCTGTGATCACACGATGGCACAGGAATACATTGATCGCGTAGGAGCCGACGCCCACGAATCAATGCCACTGGAATATCCACATACGCTAACTCGCTGTGTCGGCCAACAGGAAGAATTACGCGTCGATCAAACACGCCTCACACTAAAGACCGGCGATCGCATTCTACTCTGCACTGATGGGCTCAATAAAGTGCTCACCGACCGACAAATTCAATTTCTCTTAGAAGTCGACCAAAGCCCAAAGTTTATAGCCCAAAGCCTCGTCGACAGCGCAAATGCCAACCAAGGCCCGGATAACATTAACATCATAGTCCTCATCATCGAATAGCGTGAAAAAATCAGAAATCTTTCTACCCAAAGTCGAAGCCAAGCCCGACAATATGCTCTTCCGCTTCAGCCTCGGCCAAGCACTCTACGACGAAGGCGACACCGAAGCATCGATCCCACATTTGCAACGTTGCACGGACTCACGCGATGACTGGATGCTCCCCCGCATCCTACTCGGGAAAGCCATGCTGCAACACCAGCAGGCAGAAGCAGCCAAACCGATCCTAGAACACGCACTAAAGCTAGCCGTCGAGCAACATCACGATGACCCCGCAGAGGAACTGCGGGAGATTCTAGCGGATCTTTAACTTATAGTTTATGGCAGAATGATTTAGCGGCAGAATGATTACTACCCAGATACATTAAGAAAAATGAAGCTGGCACTCAGAATAATAATTGCTTCGCCATCTCCGTCAGAACTACGTCTGCCGTTAAATCATTCTGCCTCCTCATATTCATATGACTATATCGCAGTCAAAAGAACTCGCAGAACGAGTTTGGCTAAGATTAAAAAGCGCGAGCAAGCTCGCACGCCACTATTGAAATGAAAAAACTCCCGATATTCTTGCTGATGATTATCCTGCCAGCGGTAGTCGTGGTGCAGTCATTTGAGCAGGTTGTTTGGTATATTACCGTGGGATACATTTCCTTGGTTTCATTAATCACTTTTGGCTTCTACTGGCATGACAAGCGACAAGCCCAGTGCAGCGGCCCTCGAATCCCGGAAAAGGTCTTACACCTACTCGAGCTCATCGGCGGTTGGCCTGCGGCTTACATCGCTCAACAAGCTTTTCGCCATAAGACTTCAAAGCGAAACTACCGCATCGTGTATTGGCTCATCGTCATCGCTTACCAATACTTCGCATTGGAATGCCTCCTGAACTGGAGAATTCTACACTCCATCTTAGGTAATTAGTTAAAATTCGCTCAAAATACTCGCACTCTGAGTGAAGGGCTTTAGTCCTATGTAGTATGCCCAAACGAGTCAGCCTTGACTGGAATTCCCCACTTTTACCAGCTGTCACCAAACGTCTACTTGCAAATGTAGATTCTAGCATCGTCGACTTGAGCGACACTATGGTGATTGTGCCCACCAAGCAGGCGGGGCGACGCCTACTCGAAGCCTTGGCACTTGAAGTCTCGAAGCAAGACCGCGGATTGTTTCCACCTGAAATCATCACCCCCGACCGTCTTTTAGGAAATTTCATAGCAAGTGACACACTCGCCAGTGAAGAGAGTAGCACAGCCGCATGGTTCTCCGCACTGAGCACCATCGACTTTGCACACTTTAGCGCACTCTTCCCTATCGCACCCACAATTAGCACAGGCTGGAAGCTAGGTATGGCGCAACGGTTGATGCAACTGCGTAGCGAACTGGGTGAAGAAGGCCTCGACTTTGCAACTGCCGCAGAGCGCGCAGGTGAAGCGGGTCATGAACCCGAACGTTGGCGTCAACTCGCGCGACTGGAAGGGCTCGCGATGGACGAGCTGAAGCACCGCGGACTGGTAGACCCCAAGCAAGCACGCCGTGAAGCCGCTCTTAGTTATGAAGCGCCCATCCACATCAACACAATCATCCTTGCCGCGACTCCTGATCCACAACCACTGCCTTTAAAAGCAGTTGAAAGAGCCGCCGCCAAGCTCTCGGTCGAAGTCTGGACCTACGGGCCAGATGAACATTTTGACGAATGGGGCCGCCCCTTAGCACAGGTCTGGCAGACACGCCCACTCGACTTCGAAGCTTGGGCTTGCCACATTCAAACTTTAGCAGATCCAAAAGCAACGGCGACGGCAATTACCCAGCTCATCCAAACGGCACAACCTGAATCAGCCCTCCTTGGCATCGCCGACCCCGAGTTAAACCCTGTGATCGCAGACGAACTCTTAGCGCAAGGCATTCCCTCTTATGATCCAGAGGGTTGCAGCGTTCAAAACGGAGGCGTAGGCCGACTCACCGAACTCCTCTGCCAATTGTGTAACGACCAGAGCACAGCCACAGTTCGCAGCCTATTACAACACCCCGACATTGTGCACTGGCTAGGCAATCCAGACAAGCAGTCAGAGCTCCTGCGAAAACTCGACAAGCTCTTCGAACAACACCTCGCCGCAGATCTCCAATCTTTAATTCATTTCTCAGGCAATGATAATGAATACTACGCGGCGCTGCACCTCGCCCTAAAAGCCATCTCAAAACTCGCCCGGGATCTCGCAAAGGCACCATTCGCCGAATCACTCGCAAACATCCTGCAAACGATTTACACAAACCGAGAAATCGAGAGTAAGGGCACTGCCGAGATTCCATGGAAAGAACGCGCGGAAGCGATTCAAGGCATCCTCAAAGCTTGCAGCGAAACAGAGCACACATTCCGCAAGCTACCCGGTGACTTCAGTCGTGAAGCTTTTCGCATGAATCTGAAGCGCACCAAAGTGTATCCAGATCGACCGCGCGATGCGCACGACCTACTCGGTTGGCTGGAATTACTCTGGAATGACGCACCCCACCTCATCTTAGCAGGCATCAACGAAGGTAAAGTCCCTGAATCTGTAATCGGCGACGCCTTTCTGCCCGAAACACTTCGCGAAGCACTCGACCTGCGCACCAATGCGATGCGATTTGCACGCGATGCGTATTTACTCGAAGCCCTCTGCCGTCGCCGTGCAAACCAAGCCGGCCGGATCGATCTACTTATTCCTCAAACCGCAGCCGACACAACACCGCTACGCCCCTCACGCCTCTTGTTTCTCGGCACCCCCGACACACTCCTACCTCGCACCCGCCAACTCTTCCGCGAGATCGAACAGGAAAAGGCGCACTCAGCGTATAACTTGGCATGGAAATTATCTCCACCGCCGGACCTCCCAATCCCTGAAACGATTTCAGTAAGCGCACTTAAGAGCTATCTACAATGCCCCTTCCGCTTCTTCCTGCGCTACATTTTAAAAATGCGCACCGTAGACGTCAAAAGCCGCGAGCTTACACCTGCGGGATTTGGCACGCTCTTCCACGACACACTCTCACACCTCACAGGTCAGACTATCGATAGCCAGACCCAAGAAGCGTCGCTGGTAAAAGAGCTGCACAAAATCGCCGACAACACGATGCAGCACCGCTACGGCAAGAAGCTATCCTTTGCCCTACGCCTGCAACGCGAAGCACTCCTCGCACGCATCAATGCTTTCTGCAAGTATCAGATCGAAGACGTAAAACTGAATGGCAGTATTCATATTTTAAATACAGAAGATCCCTTTGAAATGACAATTGATGGATTCACCATCAGAGGAACCATCGACCGCATTGACCAGCGAGGCGACTGCATCGAGCTCATCGATTATAAAACGGCTGACTCGCCTAAAACACCACAAAAAGCGCACCTCTCAACGGTCCCGAAGAAGGGCGCATTGAAGCACCTCCCCGAAGAAGCTTTTTTCGAACACGAGGGAAAAAGCTGCTACTGGACCGACCTGCAACTTCCGCTCTATCTGCTTTCAAAGAAGGAAGCCGGCAAAGAACGCCCTTCCGCCGCATACATCAACGTGGCTAAAACATTAGAGAAATCCGGCATCGCACGCTGGGACGATTTAACCGACAGCCATCTCAGCAGCGCAGAGGCGTGCGCAGAGGCGACCATTAAAAACATCAAAGCAGGCATTTTCTGGCCACCCAATCCAGACATCCGAGCAGAGTATGACGACTTCGCCCCCCTCTTCCCCGACGGCATCGAAAACTCCGTAGATATTAAAGCATTTAAAAACTACCAGTTCAAAGCCGACGCGGATCATGCTCTAGAGGCAGAATGATTTTACGGCAGAATAATTATTTAAAACGAATGCCCATCAATTGCACAGTAGCGCTCAACGACATTGATCAGTCTGATTTTCACGATATAGATCAAAAGATAACTGGTTGGGCTTTTGAAATACATAATACGCACGGACGTCTGCTAAATGAAAAAGCATATCAAAATGCTCTATTAAAACAATCTATGCAGAACGACCTCTCTTGCACTAAAGAAGTTGAAATCAAGGTCACACACGAAAACTTCTCAAAATCATTCTTCTTAGACTTATTAATGCATTCTAGCATTATTTACGAAATCAAAGCTAGTTTGGGAATCAGCGCTTCGAACGAGGCGCAGTTACTCAACTATTTGCTACTCAGTAATTCTCGACACGGGAAAATAATAAACTTTGGAACCGCATCAGTCACACATCGTTTTATATCCACCAGCCTATCCCACGATGCCAGACAGAATTATAATATCAATAAAACTCAATGGCGTGACTTAACCGATTATTGCCCTTCAATAAGAGCGACAGTTAACAATCTACTCGCTGATTGGGGATCACATCTAAGTGTCAATCTATACAAAGAAGCACTATTACACCTCTTAGACGGTCAACAAAATTTCACGACCGAAGTCGACTTAGTCATCAACGAAAATCTTGTTGGAACACAGACAGTATCGTTAATCGATAAAGGAACAGCCTTGCACATCTCAGCTATAACGAAAGAGCTACACTATTATCAAACACACCTTCTGCGCTTTCTGAAGAGCACAAAGCTCAACCATATCCAATGGGTAAACTTCAATGGGCATAACATTCAGTTTGCCACCCTTTCAAAATAATCATTCTGCCGTATAATCATTCTGCCTCAACCTCCGCTAACACACTTTTGAACTCCCTCGAACATATCGCGATTTCGGCCTCCGCTGGCTCTGGTAAAACCTACCAGTTGACGAACCGCTTCATCTACTTACTCCACCTTGCGGAACAGCCAGAGCGCATCGTGGCATTGACCTTTACTCGAACCGCGGCGGGAGAGTTTTTTCAAAAGATCATCGAGAAACTCTGCCACGCAGCAGAGGACGCCAACAATGCGTCCGACCTATCCAAAGAACTTGGCATACAAGCGGACCAGACGCGCTACCGACAGTTGCTGGACTTGCTCATCCGCAGCATGCACAAGCTAAACCTACAAACACTGGATAGCTTCTTCTTTCGCGTCGTTTCAGCCTTCTCACTTGAGCTCGGGCTTTCTGGCAACCTCAACCTTCTAGATCAAAGTAGTGAACCGCGCATGCGTAATGAAGTGCGCGATAGCATCGTTCATCACCCCGGCGAACTCACCACTGAACTCAACGAATTTTGGCACGCCTTCAAACAAGCAACCTACGGACAGGAAAAACGCAGCGTTGAAGGCGTCGTATCAGACTTCATCGAACAACTCTACGCGCTCTATCTCGATGCACCACAAGCTGACCTCTGGGGCCAAGCAGATACCATCTGGCCTGCTGGCTGCCCATGGAAAATATCAAACAACATAGACTGGGATCAGCTCGGATCAAACTTGCTCGCATTGCTCCCAGAAGACCTAAGCGCAAGCCAGCGTAAAGACTTTGAAACGCTCGCGCTAAAGCTTCAGCTATATCCAGCCGAAGAAAAAACCAACACCCTACTCGATCGGGCGCTGGCACAAGCCGACGAAATCTTTACAGGACAAACCGTGATTCAATGTGGTCGTGGTAAAAAGAATCAAGCGAGTCTAAGCGGCCCCACGTGCTCAGCTTTGGCAGACTGCTTACGTGCAATCGTATGGCATCATTTAAAACGCGCACTTGAGAATACAAAAGGCGTCCACCGTATCCTTGAGGCCTATCATGAAAACTACGACAGACTGGTAAGACGCCCCGGCCGCTTGGCTTTTGCGGATCTTACCCATTTGCTTTCTCCAGACAACGAAGGTTCGCCGATGGGGCAAGTGGATGATGAGACCCGTCAATTGATGGACTTTCGCCTCGATGGCCAATTCGATCATTGGCTGTTTGACGAGTTCCAAGACACCAGTCGTCCGCAGTGGGATGTCGTTTCCAATCTCATCGATGAAATCGTGCAAGACCCATCCGGTCAGCGTTCCTTCTTCTACGTGGGTGATACCAAACAGTGTCTCTACCTGTGGCGTAATAGTGACGACCGTCTCTTTCACGACATCCAACTCCAGTATCCGAACATACAAAAGCAACCACTCTCGGTTTCGTGGCGTTCTGCTCAACCTGTCTTAGATGCAGTCAACCTGGTCTTTTCAGATCAAGCGGCCATCACCGAGCATTTTTCAGATGACGCCTCTGTCCGCTGGGCACGCGCGTGGCAAACACACGCAGCCTCGCCCGCGACAAAAAACGACAGCGGTTTCGCTTGTTGGATCGAAGCCACCAAGGAAGAAGACTTCACTCGTAATGAACAAGTCCTCAATCTACTGAACGACTTAGACCCGATTAACAAAGGAATGAGCGTGGGTGTCCTTGCCCGTAAAAACGCAGATGCAACCGAGATTGCCGAATACCTGCGTGAAAACAGCGACCTTCCCGTCCACACAGGTTCCGCAATCAAACCTGCAATCGACAATTCCGCAGGTGTCGCGCTACTCGCACTCATTCGACTGGCGGCGCATCCAGGCGATCAACATGCGATCGGCTACTTGCGCTTGATTGATGTTTCCACTCAAGGCACATCACTCGTTGCCTGTGCCACAGAGCTTCGCGCACAGCTCCTTTCAACGAGCAATGAATCCGCAGTGCGTTGGGCCGCCGAGCGCATCGCAACTCATCTACCTGAAAACGATCATCGTCACCGTGAGCGTCTCGACAGCTTAGTCGCCAAAGCACGCGAATTCGACAAAGGTGAACGCCGCGATATCGACGGACTCCACGAGTTTTTACAAAATAGCCAAAGTGGCGACTGCCCTGTCAGCGATGCAATCATCGTCGAAACAATCCACAAATCAAAAGGCTTAGAATACGACGTCGTCATACTCGTCAACGAAGACAAAACCGTCCGTAGTGAGCGCCGCATAAGCCCACTTTTAGATGCTCAAGGCAAGGCAGAATGGGTCATGGAACCAATCAAGAAAGAGTTGATGCACGCCGACCCAACGCTGCAGAAATACCTTGAACAAAGTGAAAGCCAGCGCGGATTCGGCAACCTCTGCACACTCTATGTCGCCATGACCCGAGCCAAGCGTGCACTCTACATGATCAGCGACCCAAAAGGCGCACACCAAGGCTCAACTGTCCACTACCTTCGAGATATCCTAGGCGACACCGCCACACCCGTAGAACTGTTTAAAGAGAGCACTTACCCACTTCTTTGGAGCACAGGCGACCCCGATTGGCACAAGTCTTTTAAAGTCCACTCAAAAGAAGTGGAAAGTTTGAAGCGCGAAGTGGAAAGCATTCGCTTCGAACCCGCACATCCACGGCTACAGCTTTCACGTCCTTCAGCAGGAAAAGAATTCAAACAGGACGCTGGCAAAACGTTCGAACTCGAAGAGAAAGCAACAACCTTTGGCAGCGAAGTGCACGACGCCTTCGAACAGATCGAATGGCATGTAGGTAAGGCACTCCTGCCTGACTCGGCAACCGAGGGGACAGACAAGAGTGTCTATCCTACGAAAATCACCGAGACCCTCAATGCCTGCTTCAAAAACCGTAAAATCCTATCACTCTTTACCGAACCAGAAACACCCACAACGATCTGGAACGAGCGCGCCTTTAGCTACGTAGAAGACGATCAATTCTACAACGGAATTTTCGACCGCGTCGTGCTACACCACAACAGCGCCGGCGCGACAATTCGCGCCGATATCATCGACTACAAAACCGACCGTATTCACGAAGGAAACACAGTCGAACAAGCAAGCGAGCGCCATCGCCCACAACTCGAAGCCTACCGCAAAGCACTCTCCAAAATCATCGGATTGGAGGAAACATCAATCACACTAAAGCTCCTCTTCACAGATGTGCCGACAATCATCGAACTATGATGCAGTTTTCACAGAACTGTCTCGTCACCTGCCCCAGCTGCTTTGAAACATTCAGCGTCTCGGGTCCATCCCCCTCCGAAACACCAACGGAATGGGACTACGACTGTGAAGTCTGTTGCCGGCCAATGACGATTCAGTTCTATCTGGATGAAGACACCGTGGTCGCAGAAACACACAGTGATCAATAGATCTTTATAGCACTCTCTGTGAATTTCATGACGAAATAGTTCGACGAGGCTCAAATATACCTTTTCTTAGCATCTTTTCCAAGCGGGCCTGTAGCTCAGTGGTTAGTTCCGAGGAGCACAGCGACGACATCCATTGCTAAAAGCAATGACTTGGGGACCAGTCCCCTGCGATTTAGTTCGACGAGCCCACAAAATACCTTTTCTTAGCATCTTTTCCAAGCGGGCCTGTAGCTCAGTGGTTAGAGCAGGGGACTCATAATCCCTTGGTCGTGGGTTCAAGTCCCATATGCTGAAATTTCAAAATTGATGTAATCCATTATGAGTCAAGTATTTATTGTTCCAAACCGCCCGCTTCTAAAAACGGCCTCGAGACACCCACAGGGTGGCCAATTGAGTGTATTCCTGCCTATCTGGGTGAGTCGATGGGTGAGTCGATGGCTGCCTAAGGTGTTAGAGCAATTTAGCTTTAGCGGGGAGGGGGTTTCTTGGTTTAAGTTTATTAAAAACATAAATACATCTTACGGCCTCTTAAAATTATTTGCAGTCATGGGGTGTTAATTTTTATTGGTGCACAGAGCACTGAAATGTTACCTACTGATTCTAGAGTATGCATTCAAAGACCAAATATCATTACTTATTCTTGGCCCCTGTATTGGCGGCGGTATTCTATTTGGGTGTGGAACGAGCTATGCTTAGCAAAATCCGAGGTGATATTGAAGCGTCACTGGGTAACGACTACGCAATTATAGCCCTGCACATGGGGGGCGAAGACTTCGAGCATCCATCCTTGTGGCGAATGCTAAGGCAGGCCCTTATATATGAGGCAAATTTTGATGGTGAGTATACACCTCAAGGAAGTGGTCGATTCACAGGGAAAAAGCATCACCTTGCCCTCAATATTAGTGACAATGAGAAGATATTCTTCTGCGAGTGGTCTTTTCGAAATTGGGGCTTAGTTATCGATGGATATGGATCTACTGATTGTGATATTATCGCGAATTTACCTGAGGCCGATCAAAAGTTTTACAGATATGGTGAGGATGGGTTAAGAATTCGAGACGGCTTAATTTACCGTAATTCGATGTTTAATCACAAAAAAACAAGGTGGTATCACAGGCCAGTAAAGGAAGCAGAAATGCTCTAATTTTCTAGCTTATCTCATACACTAAATAATCTTTAAGAATGAATGCAGTAGAAATTGAGCAGGCAGTCAGTGAGTTAGCCGAGGCACCCTTTGATTCAGAGGAGTTCCCTTATTCCTTCCTTGAGGCCTTTGGCAATAAGTCGACGACGTTGAAGAAGTTGCGTTCGGGCACGACGAATAAGTCGGATCTGGGGCCCATGTTTACGGATCAAGTCGTAGAAGAAGATCGAGCATCTGGGACTATTTATGTCTTACGCAGCCAATCAAAGGATTTATTCATCAAGGAGCACCGCGAATTGATTCATAAGATCGGCTTCACAAATGGGAGCGTGGAAAGACGAATTGCCGATGCGGCAAACGAGCCCACCTACCTGCTGGCAGATGTTGAAGTGGTAAAGACCTACAGGCTTTACAATCTCAATGCGAACAAGTTGGAGAATCTATTCCATAAGCTCTTCGCTTCTGCAAAGCTGGACATTGAAATGAAGGATCGCTTCGGAAAGCCCTACAAGCCACGAGAATGGTTTTTAGTTCCGCTTGAAGCCATCAAGGAGGCCGTTGAGCGACTTATGGATGGAACGCTTAGTGATTGCGTTTATGATCCAAAACAGGCTAAATTGATTAAATAACCAATAGCGATTAATATAGGTAATGTATATTATTGATAAAAAGTATCATGTCATCCCTGAGGATGATTTATGGCCTGACCCTAAAGATGATTCTATTGGAAAATTATTATTAGAGAAGAGGTCTTTTAGTGCTATTAGAGAAGACCTTTTAATGCTGTTAGAAATAGAGGGATATTATATCTTCACTAGTTCAGCTAGTAAATATCTTCTGTCTCAGGTTGGAGAATCTGCTATCTACGCAGTGCCTAAAGACAAAAACGGTCATTTAAAACAATTTAGGGGTAAAGTAACACGCATTGTGTGCATAGGGTCTTGGGGTTCATGGTCACGTAAATATGCCGTCGGAATTTATAAAACTAAAGCTAACGTTAGCTAAAAAGGGTTATTCGAAATTATAAAGTTAGGTTAAAACGGAAGCTGTATAATAAGCTTAGAGAAATAGAATCCGTCGAATCTTCCACGGTTGGATGTGGAGATTGGAGTTTTACGATAACGAATGAAGACGGATCGAGAATATACTACAATTACGGCGATAGCAGGGCAGACGAGTGGTTGGATTTAGTATGGGCCACTGGTGAAGAGTTAAATAATTTCTACTTCCATGGCGTTGCATACATTGATAAAAATAATGAAAACATACTAATTTACGATGCTTCGCATGACGATTCCTTCAACGAGTGGGATGGCCACGAGGTCTTGAATGTAAAAATTAGAGAAGTCTTGTGGAATAATATTGAGCCCAACATAGCCCAGATTGAAAAAGACAACTCAATCAAGATAGCAAAGGATGAATACAAGTGCTATATGCTAGATAAAAGCTTTAGAGTAGGTCCTTTAAATAATGAAGAATGGTGGCTGATAGATGAAAAAATCGAACAAAATATTATATCTCAAATTTACGATGAGTTCGTCAAAGCCAGCTGGCTGTATGGTATTAATGAAATTAGGATTAATAATCTATCTTTCGACTTAGATAGCGATGACTTCATATTGGGCGGCGTAGAATTTTTTGAGAAATTAGTCTATGACATAGAAATCGTGGATGATGAAAATACCTAAGAAAATTTATGAAAAAATAGACACGGTGGAAGTTGCAGAGTACTACAACTATCCTCAAATGGATCCTCAGATTAGCATCGTCGGAAAAAATAAAGGAAGCTGTGAAACCTATGACGCGCTGCTAAACATTATAAGTGATGACATTGATACATCCGACTATATAGCTGTTTGTCACGTTAGTAGCACTATTGATAAGGATGCCAATAAAGTTACGCACTGCTACCATTACGAGGATTTTGGGTACGCAGCTGAATTTAATTCTTTTGAAAAGTTACACGACATAATGCTGGAAGTGATTAATTCTAATGTAGATAATATAGAGTCCATAAATAATACTTCCATCACAAAGAATAGTATTCACTTAGTCGCGGACTATTCAGGGGTGAACGAAATCTCAGCATCAATACATAAAAAGGAGGGAGATATTAAACTAATACTCCATGATCTAACTAGTACTCAACTAGACGAAAAAATAAGGGACTACCTGCTTTCAGAGATTAAGGAATACATAGACGCACAGTACTGGAATGGCGAAAACTACAAGATCATAGCAGAATTTGAAATATACGAATCTAAGGTCAACACGCATAACATTTCATGGGAACTGTGCTCTGAATTGGAAGTTATAGAATAATTAAAGTTCATACATTATGCGTGAACTTTACTGTAATTCATTAGTTAAGTACTAAATTACAAAAGAATAAGTGGTGAAAAACATTAAAATTAGCAGAAAATTTTATGATAACCTAGCTAAGGTAGGTAGCATTACAAATACCTGTAGCCCTATGGCTAATGATTTGAGCATTCGTTATAAAGATGGTCAAGAAACCGATAAAAAGGCTGAAAATTATTTGTATCAGCACTACTTCAAATTCTTAGATAAAGTAAGAGGCCAAAAGGACTTAGAAATTTTCAATGAATGCGGTGTCCTAAGTGTGCAAGACGCCGAGGAGAAAATATTAGCTTTCGAAGCGTTTGAGTCTCCCTTTCTAGCAGAACAATTGGCTGATGAAATAGGTACTCAAGTTAAAGAGCTGAAAGAGAGAATAATTGATGATGTCATGAAGTTAAACTCAGAGGTCATAGAATTAGATGACTTTGAAATTTACTACACTAATGAAAACGGGGAGGAATCCTGCAGCTTGGGTACACTGATATCTGATGATCAAGTAGATGATACTATAAAATTTGAATGTAGCCAAATGGACTTCTGGCTTTATCAGTATGGTGAACCTACGGATTACACTGTAGAAATTAATGACTCACTTGAGCCATGTATAAAAATCCGCTGGACACAGTTATTTATAGCCCAATTTGATTAAGACTTCATCAAAAGGGCTCCTCAGGAGCTAATTCTACTGAAGAGTATTTTACTGCTCTACTATTATTCAGCTCCATTGGATTATTAGTTTCTGATTCATTAGCCTGAAAAAACCGTGGGTTAACCGTGGGTTCTTGTTGGGTTAACCCATCTGTTCTGTTCGGTTCAGTTCCTTTATATTCTGTTTTGTTGCTTTGGGTTATTTGTGTTGGGTTTGATTCACTTGAGTTCTTCTTTCGTCCACCTTTTCTTCCGTTCTTTCTATTGGCAATTAGGTTGGCATTCTCAATCTCCCAAGTGAGTAACCGATAACCTTTTTCATCCTTGGTCATGATGCCCGAATTAATGAGAGCCTCCTCTAGGTGAGTGGCCTCAATCCCTTCATACTCATCTGCACAAGCCATTATCAAAAGATCTTCCTTATCGTCCGTACCTAAGTGACCCGTATCGCACTTAGCCTTTCGGGTAATACCTTCTAGTTCGCAAGCTAGGTTCACATAGAACTCCATTGCTGCTGGATGACCAATTGCTCGTTTGAATTTCTTCCACTCTATGGATGTTCTGAATTCTGGTGTGATGTTCATAGTGTAATTACCTCCTTATCTTGCGAATATTTCTCTAAGTTCGAATCAGTTGCCTTTCCATTAGCTTGCTTTGGATTTAACCCTGCGTATGCGCAAAGTTTTGGCACATCATGGGGATTAGAATCCGTTTTGATGACCCAGCCTATACCATTACTTAGGTTTTCGAGTTTTGGCTCTTCAGGGGCAAAATTCTTCAAAATCCGTGCAACGGAATCCCGAGCATTTCGGGAATTATTAAAGTGCCGAATATAGCCATAAGATGTCCCTGAGAGGACCCTTTGCCATGGCGAGTTTTTGTCTGTATGACGTGTCTCCATAATCGATATTAATGCTTTATTATCGGATTGAAGGACCCAAGGACCACGCCTTGCCGATCTGGGGTATAGAAATGTACCGTACATTACACCTCCCTCCTTTGCATTTCGTTGACCAGTTCTTTGATGTCGGAGGCAAGCCAGCGGAAGTTCCGACTGCTTAGCCTAATTGGTATAAGCAGTTGGGCTTTTTCATATCTAGCTAGGGTTTTACGACTTATTCCTAGGAGCCGCATGGCTTCACTAGTTCTTAGTAGTAGTTGATTTTCCATAATATAAACCACACGGCATTGGGTGAAGTGTCGCAGTAGAATCCGCAACTTTGTTAACTTCCCGAATTTGACCGTATGTTATTATATTATATCATACCTCATTTATTTTTTTTGACTTGGGGCTTTGGGTAGGGCGTTGGGCTTGCTCATCGAGTTTCAAGAGGAGGAAAACTGAACGCATTTCACCACCACTAAATAATAACTATATAATGAGGAATATTTAAGCTAACCTTGAGGGTATTCCTTTTTAAAGAACCCATTTGTCCATAGTAGCCAGATGGTTGGAATGAAGGAAATAGCTGAAAATAATTACGACATGTAATCAGTATGCTGGTCTGATAGCCCAAAAGTCATCTGATTGCTCCTCTGTCCACGTACCCAAGTAATGTTTACGTATTATGGACTCACTATTTCCTGTTTCTAACGCAGTATCTGCAAAGTTTCGTAAATCCATATAAATCCCAGTAATACCTGTATGCCTTAAGCCATCATGTGGTATTTTAAAACTTATCTCAGATTTAATCTTTCTAAGATGATAATCGCTTAACTCTATTCTCTCTGAATGGGCTGCCATGAAAGCCTTTAATGCGGGCCGTATCTTTATTTTCCTTAGTCCTCTATTTTTCGCAATACTAGCAGGGATGGTTATATAATTGGTATCAAAGTTTATACACTGATGTATTTGATCCCTGCTTGTCATGCGCTTCATCTCCTCTGGTCTAATCGCTGCAAACAGTAGTAGGGCAAGGTAGGCTTGACCAGAGGCTGGTGCGATGCGTCTGGCGACATGAAGTAGTTCTTTAGCTTGCTCAGGAGTAAGTAACTCTGGGGCATCGTATTCCACCTTCTTAGGTTTTATGCGATCCATTGGATTAGATTTACACCAAGATTCAGCCGTAATGTAGTTTAAGAAGCGATTAAGCTCCCTTCTACGTGCATTAAAGTTTAGTGGATGTTTGAATTGATTCATAAAAGAATTAATGACCTCATCCGATAGATCTCTGGTATTCAGGACATTTGAATATTCTAGAAAGCGAGATGCGGTTTGGTGGTACTTTTTAACCGTGTCAGGTCGCAAATTGGTTTTTTCTAGATGCTCTCTAAAATGCTCGTAAGCTAACTCCAGTTTAATGCCGCTGTTTTTTTCTTCCCATACCTTTAATGCTATTTGTGCGGCTTCTAACGCACTTATACGGCCACCTAGGACCCCAAATGCAGCTTCTGCATCCACTAACTCCGAATCACTCAAATGAGTCTTCTTGAAGGCCTTAGGACTACCAAACAGCACCTTCTCTGCTATATCGCACTTGAAGGCTAAGGCATCCTCATAGGATTTACGGTATGCTTCTTTCCGCTTGCCATCTATCCACCAACGAATCTTATATCCTCTTAATCCTCCTTTGCTGAGCTTATGGATCTTTATTTCATCCCTAAACTTTGCATGGGAGTTATGTTTTTCTGGCAAATCTGGGTGAGTATCTGGGTGAGTCATAGCTTCGGGCCTGTAGCTCAGTGGTTAGAGCAGGGGACTCATAATCCCTTGGTCGTGGGTTCAAGTCCCACCGGGCCCACCAGGCTTCGATCGAGTAAAACGAGATCGAGGCCTGTCGCGGCGAAGTAAGGCGCTTGCGCCGCCGAAGCCGGACCGTGTCACCGAAACCCTTCGTCGTTTTCCTCTCCCTACGCCCCGGCATGCCAGAGTTCCAATATGTCTATATGCTACTCTCCGAATGCGGGGAACATCGCTATGTCGGGTGCACTGAGAACTTACAAAAGCGCTTGGCTAAACACAACAAAGGCGATGTTCCACATACAGCAAAGTTTCGTCCGTGGCGCATTGAAACTGCGATCGCATTTAGAGATACACAAAAAGCAGCGGCTTTTGAGCGCTACCTCAAATCCCATTCTGGACGATCCTTTGCGAGTAAGCACTTTTAGACGCTTCGATCGAGTAAAACGAGATCGAGGCCTGTCGCGGCGAAGTAAGGCGCTTGCGCCGCCGAAGCCGGACCGTGTCACCGAAACCCTTCGTCGTTTTCCTCTCCCTACGCCCCGGCATGCCAGATTTTAATATGCCTATATGCTACTCTCCGAATCACTTTTAGACACTTCGATCGAGTAAAACGAGATCGAGAACCCAACGATTACAGGAGGTTAAAGCTGTTGAGACCTGCCTGCATTCTAAACCCGTCGAATTCGACGGAATTAAAATCGGGGTTATGAATTTTTTCCCAAATCCCGTGAAATTCGAGAGTGTTGCGGTTCCGAATAAGATCATCAGAACGCTTCTTATCCTGGTGGCGAGTAATATCTGTCAGTGAGATGAAGTCTTCCTCGGCAATGCGAGAGATGGAAATCGCGGTATCGAGAATCTCGATCTTACGGTTTGTTTTACTCATTGATCTCTCCTTTCTGAGTATCGGTTTTATTCATCCAGGCCAGTTCTCGCACATTCATTGGTGAATTTGGCTGTTGCGCGGTGCTTGGGGTGGAGAATAGTGAATCATTCTCAGGCATCCTCGGTGTTGTTGTTTGCCTTCTTAAGTTTTGATTCCAAGTCTTCCAAGTAGTGATCAAAATCACTTTTATGAAGCCGGTCTTGCGTGATTCGGTATTTCTCGAATTCGGATTCAGCGTGGGCTTTGGCGAGTTCTGCGGTGACTTTGCCAGCGTCTTGGAGCACTTCGCGATCGAAGAGCTGGAGGAAACCGTTGAGGCGGGTTTCCCAATCGGCCATGCTCATGGGGATTTTACGCATGGCTTGTAGTTCGGCCATGTCGAGGTAGGCGGAAACAATGCGCTGTAGCTGTTCCAATTCGGCATCGGAGAGGTAATTCTTCGCAATGGATACATCGTATTTCAGAATTTTGCCCTTGGGTGCTCCCCAAGTCGTCAGCCCCATGTTCTGTTTCTGGTGATCGGCACGGTCAACGATAACTTCGGCAGCGGTGTTGCCATGGATGGCAAAGTGCAGCTTATTCTGCACGGCAGCGAAGAAACGTTTGGTGGCAGCAGCGGTGGCATCATAATCAATCTAGGTGGCGTAGATGTCGGTGATTTTCTGGTAGCACTTCCGCTCACTCAGGCGAATCTCGCGTATCTGGGCGAGTTGCCGCTCGAAGAATTCGTCGGTGAGGTTGCCGCCTTGCTTCAAGCGTTCAGAGTCCATCGTCCAGCCCTGAATCGTGTAGTCTTTGACGATCTGGCGCGCCCATTTGCGGAATTGCACGGCGCGCTCATTTTCAACTTTGAAGCCAACGGAAATGATGGCTTGAAGGTTGTAGTGCTTGGTCTGGTAGTTTTTGCCGTCAGAAGCAGTTATTAAGAATTTCTTAATAGCTGAGCCTTCGTCGATTTCCGAGTCGGCGATGAGCCGTTTTAGGTGCTGGTTGATCGCGGGGACCGAGACATTGTAGAGCTCCGCCATGAGCTTTTAAGTGAGCCAGATGTTTTCATCTTCATAGCGCATTTCGACTGAGTTCTCGCTTGCGCCAGTGGAAGCCACGAAGGTCAGATACTCAGCACTGGAGCTTTTGGATGGCGTTTTCTTCTGTTTGCTCATGGTTTAAAATTCAGAGTGATGGCCACTTTAGAAAACTGCTTCTCAAAAGGCTCTGTGTGTTTAGCGGTTTTCTTTTTAGTGGGCAGACAGCTGTTTGTTAGCCTTTTGAGGGCTTGGCTTTCTTCTTCGTGTCCGGTTTCGGCTGAAGCTGCGCTTCGCGGATTTCCAGAAGCCGAAGCCCCTCGCGCACCACCTCACTGGCGGAGCGATAGCGTCCTTGCTCAACCAGTTGGTTGACGAATTCTTCGAGCTTATCAGTCAGTGAGACATTCATTCGTTGGCAGATTAGGGACCCGCTCAAACATGTCAAAGTTCGTTATTGGAGGATTTGAAATCAAGTAGTCTAGGCGTGAGCCCAACTATCTACAGCGCGGCCTACATGGATGTAGCTTTAGACGGCTTGATCGTAATGTCAGGACCACCACTATAGCGCACTGGTGTCTCATAGTCGGGATGGTGTAACTCCAGGCTCACTTCAAACCCTAGCTTTACTCGCTTGAGTTTAATTACTTTTTCATCGGCAGGTGCCCAAGACACCTTGAACTGCTGGCTCTCGCCGGGTTGCAGTGACAGCGCTTCTACGGGCAAACCAATCGCTTGAACCGCTGCACCTCTAATCTTCGTCTGCAATTCGAGGGTCACTGGGTGCTCAAAGGTATTCTTCAGTGTTACAGTGACATCGCTGCCCTTCCATGCGGTCCCGTCGTCAATGATCGCGGTGGAGCTCACGATCCCTTGAGGCAATTTGTAAATGTGTGACTTCGCCGCGAATGCTTCGCGCGCTTCCTTCGCACCTGGAGCAGAATCTGGGAACACATCAAACACTTGGTTCTCTATATCGACCGCTCGATACATCATGCTATCGGCATCGCAGTCGACCACCCAGAAGTGCTGAATACTGCCCGCTGTTTTTAAATACCAAGGAAGCTCGTAATCAATCGGCCGGACTCCGCGCCCCCAGCAACCATCGCCAATATAAAGCGTGCCCTCCCCTTCGTCGACGACTTTGCCATCTTTAATGAAGTGACTGCGTTTGAAGGTATGATCGTGATTTTCAAAAGCAACGGTGAGCCCATACTGATCGAAGATGGGCGCCCAATGCTGACGTCCTTGCTCGGAAAATCGCCACATGAAATCACGGTGGCTGGGGTAAAGCGGCACATGGTAGATGGCGCTGGTATGTGGGGTGGACTCGTGTTGCTCTAGCACTTTACCGATCCACTCGACTTGTGATTCGTGCTTGGCGACATGGCCACTGTCGAGCACCAGCAATAATAAATTCTGACCAAAACGTCGGGCAAAATAGCTCTTGTCTGGATCTTGTCCAAAGAATCCAAAAAAGAACGGGGCCTCTTCGGGTGTTTTATTGTAGGCACCTTTGACTTCGTGGTTACCGATTGCGAGGAGCATGGGGATCGTATGCCCGTCTGCAGTGACCATCTCTTCGGTATAATAGGTCAACCATTTATCCCACTCGCCAACGCTTCCGAGCTTACCATTTGCATAGGCAATATCACCGCCAATTGCAGCAAAGCTCGGGTCGAAGGTCGCGGCATTTTTCAACAAGACTCGGACATCTTCAGTGGTGCCCATGTCGCCTCCAGTGACGAAACGGAGTGGACGATCGTCGGCAGGGATAGTGCGCACCTTGACTTCATCTGCAAAGCTTCCATCACCATGACCGACCACGATATAATAGCTCGTATTTGGCTTTAAGTCGGTGAGTTGCACACGAGCAATCGAACGATCTGGTAAACCTTTTATGGTGAAAACGTCTCCGTGCGTATGTTGCGCATACTCCGATACTTTACCCGCATGGGAAACCGTATCGTAATAAACAACGGCGTCATCAACCGACTGATCCTCACCGATCAATTGCCAATTCGCGGTCAATGTGGTGGAAGGGTCCCCCATGTAGGTGAAGACTAAATGCTGGGGAGCCAAGGATGCCAACACGCCACTGGTGAGGCAACAAAAGCTGAGGCTAATTAGGATTTTTTGTAGGGTGAGGTTCATTATAATTAGGTGTTAATGGGGCGTTTCAATAAGGTATGGACAAAAAAAGGCAGACGCAAAGATCTACCTTTTAGAAATATTTGTCTGAGGTGCGCCTAGTATTGACCGTTTTCTTGACGCTCCAGTTCGGCGAGTTCTTCTTGCGCCTTGGCGATACGAGCTTGCGCTTCTTGGATACGACGAGCACGAGCTTGCGACTCTTCGTAAGCCTTTTTCTTGGCCGCGAGCTCCGCCTCTACACGAGCGGCTTCACGTTCCGCAGCTGCCACATCGGAAGCGGTTACCTTGCGGGCAATCTCATCGCGCACTCGTTTCTCTTCAAGCGCCTTGATGTCTTCCTCGAGTTTGTTTTGCTCACGCACTTCCTGCTCATACTCGTATTGACGTTGCGCTTCCGCAGCTTCGAGCTCTTCCTTACGTTTATCCATCGAATTACCAGCGACACCTCCAAGCGCGCCTCCGATCACCGCACCAGCGATTACGTTGGTGTCACTGCGGTCCCCCATTTGAGAGCCCGCGATTCCACCTAAAATGGCACCTGCGACGATACCAATATCACGACCACGAGTGCCACTATTTGATGACGAACACGCACTCAGCAATACAACACATGCGAGTAGTAGAGAGGTTACAGAAAATTTGTTCATAAGCATAAAATAGTAGGTGGTCGGCAGAATGCAATCTAGAGCATGAGATGGGCCACTAAAAGCCTTCAACACTTAGCGGTGCTTTTTCCAAAAGGTCATTGGTTCTCATTTCGGCCAGTCCAGCATCGACCTTAGCATCCACGAATAGAATACGGTCGCCGCCCAATTTCTTCGCACGGACTGAACCATCGCTGGATTCCATATCGTAACCAAACGCACTCGCTTCAGCTTCTTCTTTGCCAACCTTTTTCCAACCAGAGCCGCCGCCTTGAAGTGCAATCAACTGGTTCGACTCGTATCCGCTCATCGATTGGCTGCGCTTATACACCTCAAGGACAGACTTGCCGTTGATATACACAACATGCAAGTCCCAGCCAGCATTCACACGCTTTTCTTCGAGTTCAGAAGATGTCGGACGACGTCCGTCCGCGCTTTTAAAATAGATCCTAACATCGGCAGAGCTGCCCAAAAAATCCATATATTGCATATAAGGCATCCCGCGTCGTCGCGCGGCCTCAAGTTTGTCATCTCGGTAAATAATGCCACCAGATGAAGTCAAGCGACGCTCAATGGACTCTTTGCTCTCTCCAACACGGGCTTCCGCGCTATGCGAGGTAAAGATTGAGAGTAGAATACTTGCTGTAAATAGAGTTAGGGCTCTTTGTATATAGGGGTATTTCATCATTGAGATAAGACAACGAAATCCACTGACTGTTCAAGACTAAGTCGATAAATCTGCATGAAGAACGAATTTTATAATCCCTTTGATCTCGAACGCGTTGACAACACCCCGACTCCAGTGGGTGATTACCGCAATGCTTTCCAGATAGAACGAGACCGTATAATTTTCTCATACCCCTTTCGAAGGCTCCAATCGAAGACCCAAGTATTCCAATCGGGCGAATATGACTTTTACCGGACACGCCTGACACACTCGATCGAAGTGGCTAAGATTGGACGCTCTATTTGTGAATTCCTCCGCGCGAGCTCGGAACACTTAAACGATACGTTTTACATCGATGCCGACCTTACCGAAGCCGTCGGCCTCGCACACGATCTCGGGCACCCTCCTTTCGGTCATATCGGCGAGCGTAAACTGAACGAGTTAATGGCTCCGTATGGTGGTTTTGAAGGGAATGGTCAGACGCTACGCATCCTAACAGAATTGATTTACGAGCGCCCTGGCAGCACTCAAGGCATCGCACCGACTCGCGCATTTCTAGATGGGGTGATGAAGTATAAAGCGCTTCATTGCGAACGCATCGAACAATCTTCTAATGGCAAAGTCCACTACCCCGACAACCATTTCATATACGACGAACAGGCTCAGTGGCGCAGGCATATATTCGATGGGCATACGATCCCCGAATCACTACTCAGCGATCCGAAAGCACTCAACAATTACAAAAGTATCGAATGCCAAGTCATGGACTGGGCCGATGATACGGCCTACTCGCTAAACGACATCGTCGACGGAATTCATGCACGCTACATCAACGTCGGCAGCTTAACCGAATGGGCAAGTGCGCAAAGCTTGGACGGTGCGCAATCCGCATGGATCGAGAAACTCTGTGATAAAATCCGCAGCAACAGCTACGAACCCTACTTCGGCAGCCGTATTGGTAAATTTGTCAACGCCTGCAGCCTCACACCGCGAGACGGGTTTCTAAGCGATCGCACGCAAAGGCACGCCTTCGACCTCACGATCGACCCCGAAGCAAAGGCGGAATCGAAACTCTACAAGAAGATCGCCCTCGATCTTATTTTCCGCTCTCCACAGTTACAACAAATCGAATTTAAAGGCGGCTACATTCTGGAGCGCGTCTTCAAAGCCCTACGTGAAAACTGCGGCGAGAATGGCTCAAAGCTACAGGTCCTACCAAGCCAAGTCCAGGAGCTGTTCAACACCGCTCAAAGCGACACAGAGCGCCAACGTCGACTTTGCGATTATACTGCCGGCCTAACGGATGCACTCGCCATGCGCACCTACAAGCGACTCTACGATCCAGACTTTGGGTCAATTGCTGAGCTGCTCTGATACCATTTCTAGTAGAGTTTGATCCGGTAGCGCAGGCCTGTCTCGAATGGCACTACCTTAAGGATGCTTTCAGTCCTTATAAGAGGTAGGGTCGCCTCGCCGAGGCGACCGTGCGGCAACCGGCAGCGTATACCTAAAGAATGTGGATTATCCAACTCGATAAAACGGCATCCATAACCTTTTGGCGAATCGCAACCAGCCGGCAAACGGTCGCCTCGGCGAGGCGACCCCACCAAAAAATTCTCTTAAAGTAGTGCCATTGCTCCGCCATCTCCACTCTGTTCCGTCGGTGTGTCTCACGCCGCACGAATGTTTGTGGTGTCTCGCAAGCGTCGATCCATCCTTTATCGAAACGGCATAAGCCCTGCCGAACGCAGCGACAAAAAAGCGGCGCACTCATATGAATGCGCCGCTTTTAGAAACTGTATTTATCGCACTTAGATAATCATGCCTGCCGCCACAGTGGCGTTGGTCAACTGATCGATCAGCACGAAACTACCTGTGATACGATTCGACTTGTAGCTATCAGCAATCAATGGAGCAGACGTGCGGATTTTGACACGGCCGATATCATTTAAGCTCAAGGTTAAATCGTCTTCGATTTTGTGTAGCGTATTGATATTCATCTTATAACAGACTTCAGTCACGATCGCTTTCACTTCCTTAGTTGTATGACGAAGGATGTATTTGCCGCTACCAGCAAGCTGCTTGTCAGATGCAAACCAGCAAATCATCGCATCAATGTCTTGAGTCGGGTCGGGCCGATTGTTGGCTTTAACCAACATATCACCACGTGACATATCGATTTCGTCTTCGAGTGTGATCGTTGCTGACATCGGCGCAAAGACTTTCTCTTGAGGGCCATCCATCGATTCGATCGACTTGATCGTTGAGGTAAAGCCTGAAGGCAGCACAGTAACGGCATCTCCGGGCTTGAACACGCCACCGGCGACACGACCTGCAAAACCACGGAAGTCATGATACTTATCAGAGTGTGGGCGAATCACCCACTGCACAGGAAAACGTGCCTCAACGTGATTTTCATCAGCACCGATATAAACGGTTTCTAAATGGTAAAGAAGTGTCGGTCCTTGATACCATGGCATGTTCTCGGATTTCTCGACGATATTATCACCGATGAGTGCGGAAGCAGGTATGAAGGTCACATCAACAATATTATCGAGGCGTGAGGCGAAGCTCTTAAAATCCTCGACGATCTTGTTGAACACACCTTCATCCCAATCGACCAAGTCCATCTTGTTCACGCAGACAACAACGTGTTGGATGCGCAGCAAGTTGGCAATGAATGAGTGGCGGCACGTCTGCTCGATCACCCCCTTACGCGCATCGATCAATACGATCGCGAGATTGGCGGTCGACGCACCCGTCACCATGTTGCGGGTGTATTGGATGTGCCCCGGCGTGTCGGCGATGATGAACTTACGTTTCGGTGTGGCAAAATAGCGATACGCCACATCAATGGTAATGCCCTGCTCGCGTTCTGCACGGAGGCCGTCGGTCAACAGTGCAAGGTTTACATTTTCGTCACCACGTGCTTTGGAGCTGACTTCCATCGCCTCCATCTGGTCTTCAAAAATTGCCTTACTATCGTAGAGAAGGCGGCCGATCAATGTGCTCTTACCGTCGTCAACTGAACCCGCAGTGGTAAACCGCAAGAGGTCCATGTCGAGGTATCCTGAATTATTATCTTCGCTCATGTTTATAAATTTTTAATAGCTAATAGGTCTAGATTCGTAATGTTAGCTTTTAGTGTTTCAGCTTCTCAGCGTTTCCTAAAAGTAGCCTTGTTTCTTACGGTCTTCCATTGCGGTTTCAGAGCGCTTGTCATCGGCACGTGTGCCACGCTCGGTTTGACGGGCAGCGGCAACTTCGTCGATAATATCATCGAGATTATTGGCAGAGGAGAGGCAGGCGCCTGTGCAAGTCGCGTCACCAATAGTGCGGAATCGAACGACCATCTTCTCGACCTTTTCATCGGGCAACAGCTCGATAAAGTCAGTCACGCCCATGATCACTCCATCGCGCACAAAGCAGTCGCGCTCGTGCGAGAAGTAAAGGTGTGGCAATTCGATTTCCTCGGCCTTGATGTATTGCCAAATGTCCATCTCCGTCCAGTTACTGAGCGGGAAGACACGAAAGTGCTCACCATGTTGCTTGCGACCATTAAAGATATTCCAAAGCTCTGGGCGTTGATTCTTTGGGTCCCACTGACCGAAGGCATCGCGGTGCGAAAAGAAGCGCTCTTTAGCACGCGCTTTTTCTTCATCACGACGACCACCACCAAGTGCGGCATCGTATTGACCTTCTTCGAGTGCTTCTAAGAGAGCGACCGTTTGCAAACCGTTGCGGCTGGCACGAGCGCCCTTCTCTTCAACCACTTTACCTTCGTCGATTGCCTTTTGAACTGAACCAACAACTAGCTCTGCACCAAGTTCTTCAACATACTTATCGCGGAACTCCATGGTCTCTGGAAAGTTGTGTCCAGTGTCGACGTGCAACAACTGAAACGGCAGCTTAGCAGGCCAGAAGGCTTTTCTCGCGAGGTGTGCCATTACGATGGAGTCTTTGCCTCCAGAAAAAAGCAGGACGGGTTTCTCAAACTGCGCAGCCGTTTCGCGAAGGATGTAAATCGCTTCGGACTCAAGCTGTTTGAGGTGAGTGATTGTGTAATCGTTATGCATGGTGTTTTAAAAGAAATTAGAATGTAGAAGCCTCCTAGCTGTCCGTTTTCTTGATTAAAGGGAGGACCTTTGCGAGGAGTTCGTTGAGTGACTCTTCCTCGGTTTTGTTATCGGTGGAGATGACCCAATCCGGATCACTCGCTTCTGGCTCCTCGAAGGAAGAGTCTTTGCCGGTAAAGTGTTTCACGCCGCCCGCGGCGGCTTTGGCGTAGAGGCCTTTCACGTCGCGTTCCGCACAGGTCTCGAACGAAGCGCTGACATATACAGGCGTCATGTCGCTCTCGCCTACAACCTTTAGAGCCGAAGCACGTAGATCACGCTTCGGAGTGATGAATGAGGTGAAGACCACGACACCCATGTCTAAAAAGAGGCGCGCAACTTCAGAAATACGACGGATGTTTTCAACACGGTCTTCATCCGAAAACCCCAAATCCGCATTCAATCCGCTGCGAATATTATCTCCATCGAGAATTTTGGTCACATAGCCGAGTTCAACGAGTTTTCGCTCAAGCGCATTCGCTAAGGTGCTCTTCCCCGAACCAGAAAGCCCGTAAAACCAGAAAACATGCCCGCGTTGACGCAATTGCGCCTCCTTAGCCTCGCGACCAAGCATGCGGTGAAATTCGGTGTGTATATTCTCAGGAGTGGACATTAGCAGAAGCAGCGAAGAAAGCGCTTGTCAGGTGAATGTAAACCGATTTCTGCTTATCTTGGGTTCTTGAGTCAAGAACCTATTAAATGAATTTTTACTTTTTTGCAGTCGGTTTCTTTGGAGCTGGCGGCGCTGCCAGCTGTCTAGCCTCTAAGATCCAACCAGCGGATTGTGTCGAATTCCCCAAACTTTCAGCAATCGGTGCGCCTCCGCGTAACAAGGCAATGCGCAGTTCCTTCTTCAAATATCGCTGATCGATTAGGCGCTCATAGACCTCCAATGCCAGCGCAGACTCCCCGAGGCGATGTAGTTGATCGGCGATTTTTTTGACCAATATCTGCTCATCACTCGAAAAAACAGTGATGTAGCGGATAATTTTAAGTGCTTCTGCCGCCTTATCCTTATCTCCCATCTTAGAATAAAGCATCGAAAGCTTATAGGCTATCGCCAACGAAGGCTGCTCGACAAACCTGCTGCGCGCATACTGCACTGCTGCCTCGTCGCTAAGCTCACTTTGCAATCGATTCATCTCACGAAGATACACATAAGCACTGAATGGGCCATCGGGCTGCTTCGCCAACTGCTCGTGCAACCCGACCTTAAAGGGTCGATAAAGCGGATCGCCGACTGCTACGCCCATCCAACTCAGAGCTGGGTTACTATAGGCGATCGCTTCACCAAAAGTGCCCCCTTGCAACAACCACTCTAATAAATGCTGTGGGCGATGTGTCTGCTGCAAATAGGGCTCGTAAACATTCCCCATCGTCACGCTATAGCCTTGTTTCACAAAAGCAGCGAGCCAGCCCTTTTTGACGTTCCGCATCGAAGTTGCCGAGAAGCTATGCAGGTGAAAACCGATCGCACCCGGTGGCACCGGCCAACGCGGCTCCGCCCATGGACCATAGGCATTCTGCGTATACCAGCCCATATAAATAGCCGGACCGTCGAAACGTGAGTTTAGCCCTATCCGCTTCTTCGTGGTTTCATAATCCGTATCAAAATACGCTGCTTGTGCGTAATCCAATGCCGCATTGAACCACTTATCACCCTCGGCATGCGGGCCACCGATGTCAAAATAAGCGCGCCCCATCAAGCCATTTGCCTCTGCCTCCAGTGTGCGATCGACCAGCTTTTTGACCGAAGTGGCATCGGGGCCATCCAACCGTGACACTCGTAGTAAACGACTGAGATCCGTCGCGACTGGTCGCTTTTTATTAAAGAGAGGACTCGGGATAAGCGCCGTCATGGACACATTGCTTGGAGCCAGTAAAAGCGCCAACTCACTATCCACCGCTGCCTTATTGATTTGAAACTGCTGTGGAATCCGCCCTTCCAAATTTGCTTCTAGCAAGGAAGGATCATTCGCTATGCGAAGTGGAATCCCGCGAACCGTCACCAAATAACTCACAGTATTTACGGCCACCGACATCCCTATGCGGCCATAGCGATCTGGCTCAGAGCTGCGCACACCTTTGACTCGTTTCATTGCAATCAACTCAGTCAGCAGTGGATTATAAATCGTATCTACATACTCGCGAATAGATATCGTCTCTTCCGTGCTGGTGCTCAGCTGAATGATATTCGTCTTTGGGATCCCCCGCTGTTGCGCGTAATACTGTCCGATTTCCAAGGAGCTCGGGTCGTTGCGATTCACTACAATCACGACACGATCGGACTCATCATCACCAGCGGCATATGCGGTGAAAAGCGGCAGCAATAATCCAAGTATAAGCAAAAACTGTTGTCTAAAAATCATAATTTATCGAATCCGTCTGAGTCGGTCCCCATAGCCCACAATGCCCTCGAATAAGCTTTGGGCAAGTGTTTGCCGAAAAGCCGCTGCTCGCAACTTCTGGGCAGTGCTGGGGTGTGAAACAAAACCTAGCTCCACAAGGACACCGGGACAGTCTAAGTGTTTCAAAACCAAAAAGCGCGCCCGTTTTAATCCGCGATCTGGCCCCCCCAATCGTTGCACGAGCGATCGTTGAATATGGTAACTGACTAGCGTATTCCACGGATCTTGCTCATTCCCCTTCCACGCGGTATTATCACGCCAAGATGGTTTTGAAAATTTTGAAGATGCTTGAAACTGCGGCGTCAACGCGAAGGACTCAAAGCCCACGGCTGACGCCGAACCTGCTGCATTGAAATGTATACTGAGAAATAAATCTCCATTCGCCCGATTTGCCATCTTTGGGCGCTGTGTGAGTGGTATGTAGACATCTGAATCTCGCGTCATGACCACCTCAAAGCCCGCATTCTCAAGGAGTTTTTTCAAGCGACGGGATACATCTAAGGTCAGCTCCTTTTCTTTCAGACCATAGGCTGGATTGCTGGCACCAATATCACGACCACCATGCCCTGCATCCAATACGATCCGCTTTAAGCCAGGCGATGGACCAAAGACCTGCGGCACTAGGATCGGCAATAGCACGTGATCATAATCCGCCTTGGTGATCAATAATCGCCCTTTCCATTCTCGGGTAGGAAAACCGAGATATACAGGAACACGGTTGATTTGAATGCTCTTCGCATTCTTGTCCACATCAATGGTCGTCCATCGACTCTTCAAGCGATACGTTTTATATCCTGCCAACCAGTAGCTTTTCATCCCCAAGCGAGAGGCGACAACACTGAGATCGACATAGTCGCGTCCCTTCACCTGCGCCTGCACTTGGACCGTAGGAAGGCCGCTGAGTGCTAAGGCAAAAAGCCAAACAAAGAAGCCCGAACTAAATGCGAATCGCGAGACACGCAGCTGATGGGCTTCGAACCGCATTCCTTAATTAGGACGCGTCGTTTTCCTCGTCATCGAAGTCGTCGTCATCGTGCTCCTCACTCTCGTGAAGGACATCTTCAGGACGGTTAAACTTCAAGGCACGCTTACCTTCTGGAAGAGGTGATAAAATAGCGGTCACTTGACGACCGACTAGCTTCGGTGGTGAGTCCGCCGTGGAGACACCTGCAAGCTCGTCCTTCGCCAAATTCACACGATTGAAGCCCAACTCACGGTGCTCGTTTTCGCGTCCACGGAACTGCAATGTGAGTTTTACTTTATTGCCGTGATGCAAGAAATTCTCGGCGCGGCGAAGCTTTGTCTCAAAGTCATGCTCACCGATGGAAACGCGAAACTTCACCTCTTTAAGCTTGGTGCTATGTTGTTTCGTTTCTTTAGCCTTCTTACTCTCCTCATAGAGAAACTTACCAAAGTCTAGGATGCGACATACTGGTGGGCGCGCTGCTGGAGACACTTCGATCAAATCGAGTCCCACTTTTTGCGCGAGTTCCAAGGCTTTCCTCGGAGGCATCACACCTAGGTTGGTGCCTTCTGGGCCAATCACACGGACTTCTGCCGCGCGAATGCGATCGTTTCTTCTGAGACCTTTTGGTCCACGATTACGGTTATTATAGTTGCCGCGATTATTCGGGTATTTTGCCATTAATTATTGAGGAGAGATACGTCTTGTAACGGATTTCAATCGAGAAACTTAGAGCAAAGCGTGGGCCGCGTCGTGCTGCCTGCTTTAATTTGTCGCTTTAGACTCTATTCAGTTCCGATTGGTTAACCATAAAAGACCACAACCTTTAAGGAGTGGTTTTCGCATTTCAACCCTTTATTTACAGGATACACCGTAGGGATTACGATTGTAGCCACAGCGGGCATATTCGGCGCCGGACAAAGGGTCCTACATTTTGACGATCACTGATTGCTTTTGCGAGACAGACGCGTAGACCTGCGGCGTATGCAATTATCAATCCAACGCCAGCGTAACATGATGGCAGTCGTCATGATGCTCATGTTTATGCCACCGAGCATGTGGGTGACGTCTTTGCCAAATATCCTGAAAACTTACGATGCGGTATGGATCTTACCCTACGCCACCGCCCTCTCACCTTTCTTTGCCATCTTTTCAGGACTTCTCTTCGGCTCGCTTTCGGATCGAAAAATGAATGCCGAGAAGCTTCTAGCGGGACTAGGGCTCGCAGGCGCATTTGCTCTATGGATGGCCTTTTCAGTTTTGGAATGGGGTTGGCATCCAGGATGGTATCTCTTCTTCCAAGCAATCAATGCGTTGATATCTGGGCCCATGTTTGCCCTGATCTCCAAAATCAAACTGGTCAACTTGCCCAACCCCGCCCGCAGTTTTCCAATCTACACAATGTTTGGCACCGCGGGTTGGATCATCGGCGGGCTTATTATCAGCGGGCTCGGGCTCGATGCATCCGCCAAGTCTGGACAACTCGCCGCATTCGTTCGCCTCTCGATGAGTGGTCTTTGCTTGCTAATGCCAGCGACGCCTCCAACCGACCTCGTGAGTAAAGGCTGGAAAGCGACTCTTGGATTCAACGCATTTCAGCTATTGAGAGATCGTGAACTGAGAACGTTCTATATCGCTTCGGCACTTTTCACCATTCCTGGCACTGCATTTTTCATGTTCACGCCGATCATGCTCCACGAATTCGGCAGTGCTCACCCGACCGCACAGATGACTATCGGCCAAGGAGTTGAGCTCTTTACCATGCTCTTCCTTAGCCTCCTTGCAGGACGTTTTCGCATACGCTGGTTTCTCCTCATCGGCATGCTCCTCGGGCTGCTGCGCTTCGCCTTGTTCGCGCTGGCGGGAGACATTGGCATGCTGGCAATCATCTGGCTAGGCATTGCACTACACGGCCCTATTTTTGCCTTAACGATGGTTGCTGGCCGGCTCTTCCTGGATAAACGTGTGCCCAAAACCATGCGTGGACAGGCGCAAGCGCTCTATCAGTTACTGGTCTCCAGTTTCGGCGGTATCGTCGGTGCTTTCTTATGCGGCTGGCTGTATGCTCAGCACGTCAATGTGCCAGAGCCCAACTGGAGCCTTTTCTGGGGAATACTCGCCAGCAGTATCTGCATCCCTCTGATCTACTTTTCCATTGGAGTCTTCGGCAAGAACGAGTCGTAGGGGCTTCACTGGCAAACTGTCTCAAACACCTGTTGATTAACTAAAGCTCTGGGGGGCATTGCTGATCGTAAGTCAGACACTCTTGTCTGACTACCTCTGTGGGCTTCATCCCACCCTCAACTTGGTCAGGCAAGAGTGCCTAACCTACAATTGCGGAGTCTCACCACGAATTCTCAAAAATATTTTCAATTTTGAGACACTCTCCTGGTGAAGACCGTAATCAACTAGGCCTTTGCTCGGCGGTCTTCATCAATGAAGCCCCTACAACGATCCATCTGCAGCTTAAAACCAATAGACACAAAAAAAGCCGAAGCATTTCAGCTCCGGCTTTTGTAAAGATCTGTTTGCAACGATTTACTTAGAAAGCTTCAACGCGCTTTCTACGAGTGCAGCAAAGGAATTTGCCTTGAGCGCCGCACCGCCGATGAGACCACCGTCGATATTTGGCTGAGCCAATAACTCGTCTGCGTTTTCTGGCTTCATGGAACCACCGTAGAGAATACGAACCTTCTCGGCAGCATCCACACCGATCAAACCAGCAAGGAGGCAACGGATTTCTGCGTGCACTTCTTCGGCCATTTCTGGAGTTGCTGTTTTACCAGTGCCGATCGCCCAAACTGGCTCGTAAGCAATGACGAGTTGATCTGCAGCTGCTGCAGTCACACCGACCAATGCGCCTTCGAGTTGTGTCTTGATGACTTCGTTGACCTTACCTGCTTCACGCTCGTCGAGTGTTTCACCGATGCAAACGATTGGCTTCAAGTTTGCAGCAAGTGCCGCGAGAGTCTTCTTGTTCACGATCGCGTCGGTTTCACCGAAGTATTCGCGACGCTCGGAGTGACCGAGGATCACGAAGTTGCAGAATAAGTGACGAAGCATCTCCGCAGAGATTTCACCTGTGTATGCACCGGTCGCTTCGAAGTGCATGTTTTGCGCACCGAGTTGAACGTTGGAGTCGTTCACCACTTTGGAGACGGACTCCAATGTTGTGAAAGTCGGGCATACACAGACGGCAACATCTGTTTGCGGGCCGACTTGGCTGACTACGTCTTTGGCAAGCTCAGCACCTTCGGCTGAGTTCAAGTTCATTTTCCAGTTACCTGCGATGAGGTATTTACGTGCTGATTTACTCATAATTTTTTAAAAGAAGTTAGAAGTTAGAAAATGGAGGGCGATGCTCTGTCATCGCCGCAGTATGCTTTGATGGCGTGGCGGCTGCGACGGAGCGCAGCCCTCCAGTTATATATGGGTTAGGCCTGATCCAGTGCGGTCACACCTGGGAGCTCTTTGCCTTCGAGGAATTCGAGGGAAGCGCCACCGCCGGTGCTCATGAAGGTAACTTGATCGCCGTAGCCGGCCATCTTGATCGCTTTAACGGAATCGCCGCCTCCGATAATGGAGCAAGCCTCGGAATCTGCGATTGTTTTTGCGACCGCGAAGGTGCCCTTGTTGCAGGCTTCGATCTCGAAGATACCCATTGGGCCGTTCCAGAGAACCGTCTTCGCGCCCTTCACTTCATTACTAAAGAGCTCAATGCTCTTCGGGCCGATGTCGACACCTTCCCAGCCGTCTTCGATATTACCCTCCGCAATTTTACTATCAGTGAAAGTGCCTGCACCAAAGTCCAGTCCTTGAACAACCATGTTGTCGACGGGAAGCAGGAACTTAACCCCCTTCTCTTCCGCCTTCTTCAATGCAGACTTCGCCGTTTCGACAAAATCTAGCTCCTTAAGGGAATCGCCTACGGTTTCCCCCATGGCCAACTTAAAGGTGTAGGCCATGCCACCTCCGATAATGATCGTATCGGCTTTTTCAAGCAGTGCATCGATGACTTTAATTTTATCGGAGACCTTCGCACCGCCAAGGATCACTGTGAGTGGGCGCTCTGGATTTGCAGTCTTGTCACCAAGATAGGCGAGTTCCTTCTCGATGAGAAGCCCACAAACACATGGTGAAAGGTGCTTTGCGACGCCTGCAGTGGATGCGTGTGCACGGTGTGCGGTGCCGAAGGCGTCGTTCACGAACGCATCTGCAAGCTTTGCAAGGGATGCCGCGAATTCTGGGTCGTTATCTGTTTCGCCTGCGTAGAAGCGAACATTCTCGAGGAGGACGACATCGCCCTCTCCCATTTTAGCGACTTCCGCTTCGACTTCATCACCGATGCAATCTTCGACAAATGTCACTGGTTGACCGAGTTGCTTCGCTAGTTCTTCGGCAACAGGTGCGAGCGTGAACTTAGCGTTCTTCTCGCCTTTGGGGCGACCAAGGTGCGAGGCGAGGATCACTTTTGCGCCCTGCTCGATGAGCAGCTTGATCGTTGGCAATGCGGCAACGATACGAGAATCGTCGTTAATCACGCCGTCTTTAAGTGGCACATTGAAATCGCAGCGCACGAATACGCGCTTACCTGTGAGGTTTACGTCTTTGATGGTTTTTGTAGCCATAATTTTAAGAAGTTAGATAAAAGAATTTAGAAGTTAGACAACCAATAATGAAAAAGGCCGCCGCGATCAAGAATCCGGATGGGATACCTGCCGCGGCGGCCAGAAAATCAATCAGTGGTTACCGAGGTCCGATTTATAGGAACTTGGAAACTTTTTGAACGAGCTCAACAACGCGGTTTGAATAACCCCATTCGTTGTCATACCAAGAAACCAGCTTGAAGAACTTATCGTTCAATCCCATGCCGCTGCCTGCATCGAAGATCGAGCTGAGCTCGTCGTGGATGAAGTCAGAGGAGCAAACTTCGTCTTCAGTGTAACCAAGGATACCCTTGAGAGAACCTTCGGAAGCTTCCTTCATCTTAGCGCAGATGTCTTCGTAAGAAGTGCTCTTTTCTGTCTTCACCGTAAGGTCTACAGCAGAAACAGTTGGAGTTGGAACGCGGAAAGACATACCTGTCAACTTGCCTTGAACTTGTGGAAGCACGAGGCCAACAGCCTTCGCAGCACCAGTAGTCGATGGGATGATGTTCAACGCAGCGGTGCGGCCACCCTTCATGTCCTTAGGAGACGGACCGTCCACAGTCTTTTGAGTCGCTGTGTAAGAGTGCACAGTTGTCATGAGACCTTCTTCGATGCCGTAGTTTTCAAGGATCACCTTAGTGATCGGAGCCAAGCAGTTGGTTGTGCAAGATGCATTCGAGATCAACGTGTCGTCAGCTGTAAGCTCGTCGTCATTGACGCCGAGAACAACAGTCTTCACGCCGTCACCCTTACCAGGAGCAGAGATGATTACCTTCTTAGCACCTGCAGTGATGTGACCTTGTGCTTTTTCGTCTTGGACGAAAAGACCTGTAGACTCGATGACGATGTCGACGCCAAGCTCCTTCCAAGGAAGAGCTGCAGGACCTTCGCGAACTGCGAGTGTCTTGATTTCGTGACCGTTCACTACGATGACGTCGTCACCCTTAGTTTCAACAGTGCCTTTGAAACGACCCTGTGTCGTGTCATACTTAAGCAAGTAAGCCAAGTTTTCCGCAGGGACGAGGTCGTTGATTGCAACAACTTCGATTTCTGAGCCAAGAAGCCCCTTTTCAACAAGAGAGCGAAAGACTAAGCGACCAATGCGGCCGAAACCATTAATTCCAATTTTTGTAGCCATTTTTATGTATTTTTATTTTCAGTTTGAGATGAAAGTGATGAAACTCGCGTTTGTAGGCAGCAGAGCAGACTTGGCAAGTGTTATAAGTGTTTTTTCACGAAGCGAACTTATGCAAAAACGAACCTAAAAAGATAAACTTATCCCAATCCGTCAAGGTATAAGTTTAGCTAAAGTTGATAATTCGGAGTTCGACCTTTATCAGTAAGCGCTCGATAGTGCCCACATGATACATACGATTTCCAAAATCCGTGTTCGCTACGCCGAGACCGACCGCATGGATGTAGTTTATCACAGTAATTACTTAATTTGGTTCGAAACGGCTCGTATTCTAATGCTGGATCAAATCGGCATTCCCTACACGGAGATCGAAAAACGAGGGCTCTTGCTTCCAGTGCTAACCGCATCGGCAGCCTATAAAAGCCCGGCCCGCTTCGATGACCGACTCGAAGTGCATTTATATATGCGAGAGAAGCCTCGCGCCAGAATGCGTTTTGAATATGAGGTCAAGCGCGGCGAGACTGTGCTCTGCACAGGCGAAACCACTCACGGCTTTATGGATATCAACGGTAAGGGCATGCGCCCCCCTCAGGATCTGCTGCAAAAAATAGAAGATGCTTGGGCTCAAGATGTCACCGCTGTGCTATAATGAGAACAATAGGAAACGTTGGGAACATCGAACGTCCAACATCGAATTTTGAATGCTACGCTGACGTGGATTACGAAATGACGCGCCTATTCAGCACACAACTATTCACCATTGAACGTTCAAAATGGGACGTTCGACGTTCCCAATGATCCAGCTCCAGGATTTTGCCAAACAGGTTCTATTCGGGACTACCATTGAGGAAAAGCTAAGCTTTCCGCGCGAGGAGATTATCGACACGAGGCCAGGCACTGCGATCACCACCCCACGCACTCTAGCCCGCCCAAAGCAACTTGCCCTTCGTGAAGATGGCGTGCGAGCCGATCACCCTAGTATCGCAAAATTGGTCGATGAGAGAGAACGCGGACGACTACTCCATTTCTTTGGCAATCATGAACTACTGGCTACTGAGCTCATGGCACTCGCGCTGCTCAAGTTCCCCGACGCGCCAGCGAGTTTTCGGCGAGGCGTTCTGGAAACCCTTAAGGAAGAGCAAATCCATACCCGCATGTATATGCACCGCATGCAGCAGTGCGGTGTCGAATTCGGCGAGCTTCCACTCAGTGATTATTTTTGGAAGAGTGTTTCCTCCATGGAAGATCCCCTCGACTACGTCACCCGACTCTCACTGACATTTGAGCAAGCCAATCTCGACTACTCTCGCGAATACGCTAAAGTCTTCAATCAGGTAGGCGACAATGCCACCGCTAACATTCTCGACAAAATCTACCGAGACGAAATCGACCATGTTGGCTTCGGGCTTAAATGGTTTCGCCAATGGAAAGCCCACGGCAAAACCGACTGGGAGGCCTACCGCGAGCGCCTAGTCTTCCCCCTCTCACCTGCCCGAGCAAAAGGTAAGCCATTCAACGCAGAAGGCCGCGAAGCGGCGGGGCTCGACATTGAGTTCATCAATGATCTCAAAATCTTTCAACAATCCCGCGGGCGCACTCCATCCGTCTATTGGTTCAATCCAGATGCCGAGCACTCTGCGGCAAGCGATTCCTGTGCACCCCAAACGCCCCCTTCGCGTCTCCAATCTGACCTCGCCTATTTGCCCGCCTACCAATCTCGCCAAGACGACCTACTTGTCCTCGAAAGTTCTCCCTCTCCAGACTTCCAACTCAAACTACAAAGCTACGGTTTTCACTTACCTGAAATTTGCCTAAGTAGTAACGGCGCCGCACCAAAGATTCAACGCAAAGTCGCCGACATCCGCCCGTGGGCATGGAGCCCCGACAGTCTCACCTTTTTCAAAGACACATTAACCACCGTGACTAAGCCGATCCAGCTCAGTGATCTTTGGAACACAGAGCGACGGCAACTGTTCTCAAAGATACACTGCGCAGAATGGGCCCAACACAACCACCACTCAGCTGACTGGCTCGCGCCCATCGAAATTTACGGAAAAGCCGCGAACACTCTAGAGGACATCCATACGCTCCGCGCACATTTCAAAGAACTCGGCCATCCCGACATCGTCTGCAAAGCACCCTATGGAACCGCTGCGAATGGCAACCGTTGTATCCACCAAACAGATACAATTGAAGGAGCGTGCCTCGACTGGATCAAATCCACCCTAGCCACCCAAGGAGCCCTCCTCATCGAACCATGGCTCGATCGCGTTTTCGATTGCTCCGTGCAATTTGAACGACGCAATGGAAGCACCAAAGTGGTCGCCTTGACTCGCATGATCAATAACGCACGCGGGCAGTTTCAAGGCATCCTCACCAATGGCTTTTGTAAAGGCCTCCCCCCTCAGCTCGTGCGTTTTCTTATGGAGCGTGTCGACGGTCGCCCACGCATCTACCACCACTACGAAAACGAGCTCCTATCAAGCCTTGAATCGCGACTCAACGCCATCAACTTCGAAGGCTCACTCGGCATCGATGCCTTCGTCTACCGCACCGCTAACGGGCAGCTCAAATTAAAGCCTATCGTCGAAATCAACCCACGCACAACGATGGGGCGTATCGCACATGAAATCAGCGCACACAATGCTCCGAGTTCTACAGGCTTATTCGAAATAATCACTCGCTCACGACTCAAGAAAAGCAAACATCGAACCTTCGCCGATTACAGCAACTGCTTAGATGCCCAACACCCCGTAAGCCTCACCCAAGAAACCAAGCCACGCATCATCAAAGGCTCCTTTTCGCTAACGGATCCAAATCAAGCGCAACAGTTCTTGGCTGTCTACCACGTGCGTGAACACATTGATCAACTTCCAACGAAATCGACATGAACATCTGGGAACAACTCAAAGCCTACTTCCTAAAGACACCGACAATTCAAATCGAATTCAAAGACGAGTGGATCACATACCTTGAAAACAATCTGCCCTTGTATGCACGTTTTCCATACGAGCTAAAAGAACGCATTCACGAAAAGATCGGTCAGTTTGTCGCGACCACTTTCTTTGAAGGCTGTGGCGGACTCGAACTGGACGACGAGATGATTCTGACCGTAGCCGGCCAAGCCTGTATCCTCGTAATCAATCGTGAAGGTAGACCGTATCCAAACCTCAATACCGTGCTCCTTTACCCAAGCACTTTTAGTTCACAAGTCGATAGTGTCAGCGGCAAGCGCCGTGTGCGCCGGCTCGGCGAGTCATGGAGCAACGGCACCGTCATCCTCGCATGGGACTCCGTTGAACATGGTGCGCGTAACATTTTTGACGGTCACAACGTGACTCTACACGAATTTGCCCACCAACTCGACTCGGAATTGGGCGACACCGACGGCGTGCCTCGCCTACGAACTGAAGAAGCCTACCACACCTGGGGCCAAGTAATGCACGATGGCTACAAAACACTAGTCGACAATGCCGAACGCCGCCGCAAAACCGTCCTCGACCACTACGGCGCCACCAACCCAGCCGAATATTTCGCCGTCGCCACCGAGGCCTTTTTTGAAAAACCCAAGCAAATGCTCAAAAAGCGCGCCGATCTCTATGCTGCGCTCAAGGAATATTATCAGCTCGATCCAATACAATGGTTTTAGCTAGTCAAAGAATCCGTTTCGCTTAAATTTAAACAAACGTTTGAATTTTTCAAAAAAAGACGTATCCATCTGTAACGTTCAGCGGTTTACTTCGATCCATACTCGAGACACCTTTCCGGCAGATGCGATTCACCACCAGTATACTTTTTCTTAGCCTAACAATGACTGCCTGCGTCAGCGTGCCTGAGAAGCGAGCAGAGAAAGCCAGTGAAGCGGTCGACTCTGCCCCCAATTACACGGCAGATGACTTTCCGCAATTAGAAATGGTCGATTCCTTACTCGACCTGTTCGATGATGAGCACCTCAACACCGTAGTCGAACACGCACTCGCAAATAATCCCGACCTACTCGCTTCAGCAGCACAACTCCAAGAAGCGGGCTTTAACTTAGAAAAGACCCGCGGCGACCTCTTCCCATCGCTCTCCGCCAATGGCACAGCGAATCGGTCGGGCTCCAATGCTGGCACCAGTAGCAACACCTTTTCAGCTAGCCTTGATGCACGCTGGGAAGTCGATGTCTGGGGCGAGCTTCGCAATCGCACTAAGGCCGCATCTGCAAACCTTGCCAGATCTGAAGCCACTTACGAAGCCAGCAGTCAGTCACTTGCCGCGCAGACCATGCAGAGCTGGTTCAACCTCGTCGCGCGAAGCCAACTCCTCGACTTAGCTGCAGAGGAACGCGAAAGTTTCGACAAGACCTTACGCCTAGTCGAACGTCGCTACGAAAGTGGCACCGCAACGATCACAGAGCTCGAGTTTGCAAAAACCGATGCAGCCAGTTCACGCGCTGACTACATCGCCAGCCAAGATGCTCGCGATCAAGCCGCTCGTGAATTACAGGTTCTCCTTGGAGACTATCCCGATGCAGCACTTCAGGCAGCTCGCACATGGCCTACACTCAATAAGACCGTGCCCAGCGGCCTCCCTTCAGAATTGCTACTCAGTCGCCCAGATATCATTGCCGCTTACCAAAACATTCGCGCCAACGATGCGTTCGCCCGTGCGGCTTACGCCGACCTTTTTCCCTCTTTCACACTCACCGCAAGGGGTGGACGCAGTTCCGACACGCTCTCCGACCTTGGGCGTAGCGCTTTCGATGTGTGGTCCCTCGCAGGCCAAGTCGCAGCCCCCATTTTTGAAGGAGGGCAACGCCGCGCCGAAGTGGGCGCAGCCGAGCAACGTGCCGAGCAAGCCTATCAGAACTACCGCAGCACCGTGCTCAATGCTTTCAACGAAGTCGAAGATGCGCTCAATTCTGAAAGCTACCTATTTAGAGAAGAAAACGCTCGCCTCAAAGCCCTCGAAGCCGCTCGTCGTGCCATGAAGAAGAGCCAGCGTGATTATGAATCTGGTCTGATCGAACTCCTCGACCTACTCGCAGCACAACGCCGCGTTTTCTCCATCGAAACACAAACGATCCATCTGCGAAATGCGCGCCTCGCCAATCGAGTCAGCCTGGCGCTCGCGCTTGGAACCGATGTTTAAACACACTTTAAAATGAGCAACGTTCAACGAATCCTCAATGTCCTCCTGCTACCAGTCATCGTTCTGGTCGCGTTTCTGATCGCTAAAATGATGATCGCGAGTAAGCCTGAACGGCAGACACGCACACCGCCTCCGGTGATTCCAAGTGTGCGCTACGTCGAGACAACACCTTCGAACTTCACACCAACACTGTGGAGCTACGGCAATGTCAGAAGCTACTACGACGCGAACATCTCATCTCAAGTGAATGGCGAAGTTTTAATCATCGATCCAAATTTCAATGCTGGAAATTCGGTCAACAAAGGAGACCGACTCGTCGAAATCGACCCTGCAAATTACCGAGCAGCCGTCGCACAAGCTGAAGCCAATCTGGCAACGACCCAACAAGCACTCATCGAAGAAATTATTCGCTCAGAGCTAGCCGCACAAGATTGGATTGAATCTGGCCGAAAGATTGAAGATGCTACTGATCTGACACTGCGCAAACCACAACTTGGAGCCGCACAAGCGGCGGTCGACTCTGCCCAAGCCAGCCTCGACAAAGCCCAAATCGATTTAAAAAACACTCAGATCCGCGCACCCTTTGATGCCATTGTGCAAAGCCGTGACACCAGCCCCGGCAACTACGTCAACACAGGCACCTCACTCGGTTCATTGATCTCCAAAGAACGCGCCCAAGTGCGCCTACCTCTCACACCGCAGCAGTTACAACGTATCGATCTACCACAATCGCACAGCGAAACAGAGCTATCCGCGATCTTAAGCTCACCCACTCAACCCAATACAGAATGGGTCGCTAAGATCACTCGCACTGAACCTAGCGTCGACCAGCAAAATCAAGTCATCTACGTGATCGGTGAAATCGAGGAGCCCTTCAAAAACGAGCAAGCCTTCTTACCCGTGGGCGCATTCGTCGATGCACGCATCGCTGGAAAACCGATCCGAGGCGCACACCTGATCCCGCAAACCGCACTCGTCGAAGACCAATTCGTTTGGGTGGTGCGAGATGATAACACATTGAGCAAAACAGCAGTCACACGAGTGGTCGCTGAAGAGCAATCATTCGTCATTCGTTTTAATGAAATGAACGAACGCAGTTTTAAAGTAGCCACGCGCCCATTGGCATCCTTCGTCGAAGGACAGCCGGTTAAGCCAATCTCTGGGCAATAGCAATGAACCCGATCAAAAAACACCCCATCATCGCATGGTTCTGCGAGAACTCAGTCGTTGCGAACATCCTCATGCTGATCATCCTGGGCATGGGTGTCACCACCGCGATCAATGTCCGCAAAGAAGCATTCCCCTCTTTCGATGCGCAAAGTGTGCGTGTCTCAGTCCCCTTTCGCGGCGGCACACCCGAGGATGTTGAGCGTGGGGTATCGATTAAAATAGAAGAAGCGCTACAGGGCATCGAAGGCATCTACCGTATTGAAAGCACCTCTACAGATAACAGAGCCAACGTCACAATTGAGGCGATTGAAGACTACCCGATCAACAAACTGCTCGAAGACGTCAAGATACAGGTCGATGCGATCAGTAGTTTCCCTGAGCAAGCGGAGAACTATGTCATCACCGAACGAAAGCGTTCACATAATGTATTAAGAATCAACATACACGGGGATGTCCCCGAAACTGTGCTGAAAGAGCTCGCACGTGACCTACGCGACGAACTGCTCAAACTCGATGAAATCAATCTAGTGTCCACGACAGGCACACGTGATTATGAAATATCCATCGAAGTCTCCGAAGCGAAACTTAGACTCTACAATCTGACTTTCAACGAAGTCAGCCGAGCGATCTCCAACAACTCCATCGACCTATCCGGTGGCGTCGTGCGCAGCAATAGTGGCGACATCTCGATACGCTCTCAAAGCCAAGCCTACGTAGCCGAGGACTTCGCTAAAATCCCCTTGCGGACCTCAGCCGACGGCACACGCATCTATCTCTCTGATGTCGCTGAAATACGCGACGGGTTTGTAGACCAACGTATCCTCAGTAGATTTGACGGTGAGCGATCAGCCAGCCTTCAAGTCACCATGGAAGGAAATGGCGATATCATTAAAACAGCCAAAGTTGCCTCCGCGTTTGTCGCTAGCTACGCAGACAAGAATAAGCTGCCTGAGGGCGTCACCATCACTAGCTGGAATGATGGATCGGAGCCAATCCGCTCACGCCTCGACCTACTGATCGGCAATGGTATGACAGGTGTGATACTGGTGCTCATTACCCTAGCGCTCTTCCTTAATTTCAAACTAGCAGTTTGGGTCGCACTCGGCATCCCTATCTCAATTGCGGGTGCCTTGGCGCTTTTCCCTGTCGGCTTTATCGACGTCTCACTCAATCAGCTTACCGCCTTCGCCTTCATTATCGTCTTAGGTATCATTGTGGACGATGCGATTGTGATTGGAGAATCGATCTACACCGCCAAGGAAGAAGACGAGAAAAGCGACAAGCCGAACCATTACCTCAAATCTACTGTCAAAGGCGTCTCGCGAGTCGTCACCCCTGCGACCTTTGGTGTCATCACTACCATCGCGGCATTCTACCCATTGACTCAAGTAACTGGACGGATGGGCAATGTGTTCGGACAAATCGCAACGGGTGTGATTCTTTGCCTCATCTTTTCACTCATCGAATCAAAGCTGATTCTCCCCTCTCACCTGAATCATATTCGAACGACTCAAGCACCCAAAAATCCAATCTCACGCACCTGGGTTCGCTTCCAATCAAAAATCGCCAGAGGGCTCCAAACTTTCGTCGCGAAAGTGTATCAACCCGCACTGCGTTTCTTGATCCCTTATCGCTACGTCACTTTAGGTGCGTTCGTGGCCGTGCTCATACTCATCTCCGGCCTCCTCCCATCAGGCCAACTTCGCTTCGTATTCTTCCCTAATATCTTTCGCGATAGTATTTCTGCGAATCTCGAACTAGAACAGGGCTTACCAGTCGATTACCTGCACGAAAATGCAGAAATGATCAGCAACGCACTGGAAGACACCGTGCGCGAACTCGAGAATCGCTCTGGTGAAAAAATCTTACGCCACATCTCCATTAATGCATCGAGTAACACTGAGGTCTCCATTGCCGCCGAGCTAACCAGCTCCGAATCTCGCGTGATCACTACTGGCGATGTCGTCGGTGCATGGCGTAAAAAAGTTCAGCCTATTGCAGGCGCTAAGTCGCTCAACTTTTCAGGTCGCGCAGGCCCTCCGGGTCAAGGCCTACAAATACAACTGATGAGCCAGTCACTGGATGAACTGAAAGCTGGGGCGGAAGCGATGAAAGAACAAATCGCCACTTACACTGGCGTCTACGACATACAAGACACTTTCGATTCAGGCAGGCCCGAAATCAAAATGGAGCTCACACCAAGCGGACAAGCCGCAGGCTTTGATAAGCGACAACTCGCAAACAACGTCCGCAGTGCCTTTTTCGGCGATGAAGCTCAACGTATCCAAAGAGGGCGCGACGAGGTTCGTGTAATGGTGCGCTACCCATACGAGGATCGCACACAATTGGACACGCTTCGCGAAATGCGCGTCCGCGCCGACGATGGCACCGCAATCCCCTTCTCTATTGTTGCCGACACAAGCTATGGTGCCTCACTCGCTTCCATTCAACGTGCCGATAATACTCGAATCGTCTCTGTGCAAGCGGAAGTCGACAAGTCGGTCACCACGGGAGACGAAGTGCTCGCCCTACTTCAGGAAACATACTTCCCAACCTTTCGTGCAGAATTCCCCGACGTGGATATCAGTTTGATTGGTGAGGCGGAACAGCGCGCAAAATCGATGAAGTCGCTGATCTCAGGATTCCAACTTTCGATCCTAATGATCTACATACTGATCGCGATCCCCCTCAAATCTTACATCAAGCCACTCTTTATCATGTCCGTCATTCCTTTCGGAATCATTGGCGCACTCATGGGCCACTATTTGATGGGCATATCGGTCAGCATTTTATCCATCTTTGGCATTCTCGCGCTGAGTGGTATCGTCGTGAATGATTCGCTCGTGTTTATCTATCGCGTCGACGAATTAAAGAACGCACAACCGGATCGTAAACTCGCGGACGTCATCATTGATGCTGGTGGTCAACGCTTTCGCGCGATCCTTCTCACCACGCTGACCACATTCGTCGGCCTGATTCCTCTACTCACCGAGACATCCGTCCAAGCGCAATTCCTAAAACCAATGGCTGTATCCGTAGGCTTCGGAGTCATGTTTGCCACGGGCATTACCTTGGTCCTTTTACCGATGACCATCCTCATCGCGCGCGACATAAAACTCGCCCTCATCCAATCTTGGGACACTTGGTGCGGATTTTTCACTCGCGAAACAGCGAGAGTGAGAGAGGGTTAAAACGGTTTTTCGACTGTAGCAAACCCCAGATAGACCCTGCTCCTTACTGAGCAGTCCCTCGATGATCGTCGGCGGAGTTTCACTTCTGGCGGAGTCGTCTTTTCAGCTGAGCCGCATGAAGGTCCACGGGGAGCAAGGCTTCCGGGGCGATCACCTCAAACCATTGCCCCGAGAGATTAGTTACCGATGGTGATTGAGTCTGAACGCCCACAAAATTCATCGAATCTGGTCCGAATTTGGGTTTCGGCGGTGCGATGTTTTGACGACTGCGAATATTCCAAAAGGTGCCACGCGCCCCACAGTGTTTGCCTAATTTCTGGCCACCGCCACAGCGCCAAATTTGTGTGCCCGCCCCCACATCAATGTTACAAAATAGGTTCTCATAAGGCGCGCGCTTGTGATGATCGAATGACAGGTTAATGCCCTTGCCGTTTTTGAAAACATTCCCCGACGCGAGCTTACCCAGTGTCAGGTCGTGAATGAATTTTGCTTGGAAATCAAAATTTGTGAGCACCGAGTCGTAGCCCATCGTGACTCCATGATGCCCCGAGTCGCCTCTAAATACTTCACGATCACTCTCTATTAATAGACCGTCGATTGTGCAAAACCTGCCCCATAGATAGATCCCACTATCACTATTTTTAATTTTGATATTACGTATCCAGCAATCCGAAGCGTCTCCAATCTCAATGGCGTTCATCCCCCTTTCGGTGAAATGCCCTTGATAAGGTCTTGCGGGAAACGTGATTGCTAGATTCTCAATACCAACTTCAGAAACCGACGGCTCGAAAGTTCTTAGACGGGGCTTCCATTCTTCACGAATATCCCAACGAAATGGACGATCCAGTGTAATTTGGCGATCGTCGATCGATACGATACGACTGACCATTTCAACTGTAATGGCTTTATTGAGTTTTGAGATATCTCCAGAATCTCCAGAGTATACATGTGTCAACAAGGTCTTGTCCGCATCATCCTCCAACAAGATTCGCACCCGCTGCCCCACCTTTACTTTAGGGTCGGAGTCTACGGTTATAGTCTTCGCTCCGCGCTTATGTGCCGATACCACATTCGCGATCGGTTTGCTCCGAATGGCTCCCTTCACCCATAAGAAGCCTCCCGACCATGAGTAATTTGAAGTGACACGGCCTCCGGTGTTGGCACCCATATTCGGACGGACATCCTCCAACTCTTTAGTGATGTGGAGGACCGTTTTGTCTATACCTGCTCCACGCAGCACAATGTTCGATTTCTTAATCCATAAAATATCACTGATTATATAGCGTCCCTCAGGTATAAAAAGTGCCCCTTCATTCGTCTCCGAAATTGCCCGCTTAAAGGCTTCTGTATCATCTGTATCGTCATCCCCCGTGGCACCGAAATCCTCCACATTCGTGACGACTTCGACCGTTGGCAGAGGCTTCTCTCCAAACTGGTATCCCGCAAATGAAAAGTCAGGCAAGCGGCTCTGAGGTGACCACCGCTCGCCATCCTGACCCCACAATTGCGAATATACTTGAGCGTTCACAAAACTACTCATGGCAGTGCTGGCGATCAAACCAATCAGAAGGGCACCTTTGTATTTCATCATCTTGTCCTCTATTTAGCGTGTAATGTCTTCTGCTTGAATACGAATTTCAGACCAATCGGAGATGCCTAAATCGGGAAGGAATTGATCCATCGCCAACTCGCCTCTAGCAGTGCCAAGCATTCCGTAGAGCTTGAAGGCCGGTTGCTTACGTTCACCATGTGGGTGCTCCTTAGTGGGTAATGTGCGCAGACCAACTCGTAGACTTCCCTCGTTGGGGTTATCAATCCAACGATGGTAATGAAAGGCTTCAATGTTTTTAAAAGGCTCCATTTTCTTCCATGTATATGCAATCGCGGCGGCCTTATCTCGAAGTGATTTCTCTGAGTAGTCTGGCGTATGATAGCCCTGCTCGGAAAGTAGTATCGTGCGCGGCTTTGAGTAGTAAAGAAACTGAGGCTGCTCCAGGTAAGCGACCAGGACTTCAATGTTCTTCATCGTAATGTAAGGTGTGTTGAAACTCGGAAAGGCCTTGCGATCTTCCCATGTGCGCGGGCGTAAAAGACTTTGGGGATATGGGTGATATGCAACACCCCAATGATACTCTCCAGTCACTTGACTATAGAGACCGAGCCGATCCATCAGCTCGCGGGGTGGATAGCTACGATTGGCGGTGCGTGGCGTGTAGTCCCAATTATGCGTTAAGGAAATAAAGACTTCACCTGTCGGATTGAATTGACGCACTTCAAGCCATGTTAGGCGCATGGCTTTTTGATACGCATCCATGTAGCGTGCCATCGGTTGCTCACCCATATTCGTCCAAACCCAGCCGTAATCGACTTCATTGAATACTATCCAGTGCGAGATCCAGCCGTGTTGCTGATCGGGACGACTATAGCGCTCGGCGAGAAAAGAGACCACGGCTCGATAGGCATCCGCGCCTTCTCGGCTGGTTAAATTCACCATCGAATAAGTGCCCGCGGGATCATACTCGGGATGGACCAGAGGTGAATCGACTTTGGCAACGAGTAAAATAGCGCTGACTACGACATTCATCTCAGTCAGTTTTTTGATCAGCCGATCGTATTCGCGCACCGCAGCCGGATTAAAATGCCAAGTCTTACCTTGGTGCTCATAGGCAATACCGCCTGGGTGTTTAGCGAGCACCCGCTGCAACACGATATTGACTGTGCTGGATTGAATACCCAAATCGGCAAAGTCTTTCTCTAAAATCGCCTTTCGGTAGGTGACGCCACCAAGCCCAATTTGATTGTTAGGCCGAAGTCTGGGCATCTCACGTTTAGCGGCACGGGCGACATTCGTGGGCCAAACCGCGGGAGTGATGCGCGTTTCATTACCCGCGCCGTCGACATGAACGATCGCAAAACGATGGGCGATACGATCGCGGCCATCGATATATCGATCTAGTAAAACCCTGAAGTCCGCCTCAACGACTTGATCTTCCAGCAACGTCCCAGCACCTGCTTCCCATGCATTCTCGTGTGGTTCAAACTCCTTCAGATAATAGCGCCCCGCAAGCTGCTGCGCCTCACGAATAGAACCGAGCACACCAACTTGATTTTCGCTGATCGCACAATTAATCTCCGCGTTCGTGTAGTTTGCATTCAAGTAAGCATCGATTGCTTCGGCCTCCTGGAACTTGCGCTCCATGCCGATTTCCGCGCCCAGCCCCTTCGATCCGGAGCCATCAAGAACAGCAAAATTACGCAGTTGGATTTCAGTGCCAAGGGGCATCTCCATTTGAATAATAAACGCCTGAAACTCATGACTCCACTTACCTGAAGAACCTGCTTTCAAATCGGAGGCAAAGGGCTGCCATGCCTCTGCCCTTCCGAGGCTGCCACCATAAACACTTTTTGATGCATCCCACCCGCTATCTACATTGCGACTGTATAGCACATAGACCGAACGGACGCCATCGGGGCAAAAATAATCAAAGCTCAAGATCTGCTGATTCGGGCTCAGTGCTGCACCACCAAGTGGGCGTAAAATAAATCGAGGGGCTTCCCCAGTCACTCTCAGGCTCGTCACCTCTGGACTTACCGATTCCATAACTTCAAGATCGACGAAACTTCCAGTAACGATTTCTAAAGGAGTCGACCTAAGGGCGCATGTAGACAGTAAAAAGAGAGAAAGAAGGACTCGGATTTTCATAGGTAGAATGGCATTTGTTTATGAAGGCTGAGATGACACCAGTTCGATTGGAATTTGCTAATGATAGACATGAGTCAAAGAATCGGTGATCAGACGATTGAAATCTATTGAATGTTAAAAGGCAGGAGTGCTTCTACGCGGTAGAAAGCTTGGTCGAAGGCTTCGGAATCGGTCAGTGCGACATCGCCGTCGGCAGCTAGCGCTTCGACTCGATCCACTTCGACCCACTCGTTATCAGTCAGATTGAGTTTACGCATTAAGCGATACTCGCGGCCAGCCTTGCCATGAATGCCTGCGACGAAGGGCACTCCAGCTTGAGAACTCATCGCTAGGCTCAGCTTGTCGGCAGCATCTTTTGGATCTGTCCCAGCAATATATTCAAAGTAGGTGTCACTACCGTCGCCGTCGTCATCGGCTTCGGGGTCGGCAAGGCTATCGCTGCCAAAGTGGAGCAACTCCCACTCGTTGGGTAGCTTATCCGCATCGACATCGGTAGGCTTGCCAGGATAGCCGATGCGTTCGCTCGATACGATGAGCTCGTCAAAGCGGGCATACTCGTCTTTGCTCGCGTTCCAAATGTCGCTACTGCTACCACCGAAGAATGTGCTGAAGAAGACCCAGGCGATACTCGCATCGGCGGTGCCTGTATCGCGAAAGTTAAAGCCCGGGTAGCTGGCGGCTTTAACACCGTCGAACCAACCTTCGGCAAGGCCATCATCCTCTCCAGGAGTGTTCATCTTGAGGTGGATCTCAATGTGATGCCAACGCCCAGGAACAAAGACCGCTTGAAAGCCCTCTGTATTCCACCAGAAACGATCTCCTGGGTCGTTCTGGTGCGCGTCGGGAACATGAATATAAAACTCCGCCCAACCATTTTCGCGCCACATCAAACGCCCCGACCACTCATGCGTGCGGTCATCAAAGGAAGTCGCGCCGCCCAAGCCGGGAAGTTTGCCACCGAGAACAAAATCAAAGTCGGGATCGAAGCGCACCCAATAGCTGAAATACATGCTCTCATGCGCGCCGTTTAAATCAATAAACCATTGAGCACCGCTATTGCCCGACTGCTTAGCACCCTCTGGGTAAAGCACTTTGATCGATCGACCTGAACCGCCGTAAGCAATCTCGCTATCGACTTCGATGCGCCCCTCGTCGGCTCCGTTGACCCATTTAGTGCCAGGCCAAAGGTCTCTCCACTCGTTCTTACTGGTGCCGCCGAGTGGGAATAGGTCCACATTTTCATATACGAGTATTGAGGACGGCGCCGCAGCATCAATCTCGCTTAGAGCGTAACCGCCCTGCTCAATATACATACGCGCAACAGCGCCTGTGAAGGCCGCGTTATAATCCATCGCCACTTCGTTGCGCTGAAAGTCTGTGCGATCATCGGCATATGCATCTTCGATGCCTGGCCCTCCAACCAAAGCTCCGTAAAGTGTGTTTAGATTATCCACCGGAAGATGGATCGTATTCGTCGTCGATGCATGCCCGTTGCGATGGTGTGGGTTGATCGGCGGATTGACTCCAAAACCACAGACGTAGCTGCGGTTTTGTGGATTCGTGCCGAGGATGTATTCAATCTGTGAACGGGCGAAGTCGGTATAGCGACCGTCTGGGTCATTGACATGATCGGCATAGACGAAGGCAGCAAATGCGGTATTGGCCGCGTAGCGCAAGGAACCCCATTCGTCTAGCCAAGCAAGGCCACCGGGCGTGTAAGCCACTCGCTGCCCATTGTCACCGACTGACCAAAAATCTAACCAGGTTTGCGCGTCGCTGAGATATTCACTGCCTCCGTCCAGCATCGCCAGTAATACGTAGCAGCCATAGGCTTTATCATCCCAAGAGAGGGTCCACTGCGAACCTTGCGGCATGCTGGGATACTCAGCCTTGGCTTTTACCAGCCACGCATGGTCACCCGTCGCTCGATACAACCAAAGCGCCGCCCAAACAAGTTCGTCTTGGTATCCACTCGACTCATAAAAATCGACTGCGTTCAGTATCGCATCGCTATAGCGACCACGGTGAGAGTCTGCAAAAGTATACAGTGCCGTAGCGTGCTCGATCAATTCGGCGGCAAAGCTTGCATCTGAATCGGAAAGTAGAATCGACATCGCAGCCATTGCCGCTGCCGTCTCTGCCGCAACATCTGAACCAGGGCTCTCTGCGTCGACTTTATATGCGGGGCGCGCCATCGTCATACTCTCAGAAGTGCCCCAGTATGCGTGGTCGGTATATCCATTGCCGACTTGCGCATAGAGCGCAGTGGTCGCGCCATCGAGATCGCGCACATGGCATTTCATAAAGTAGTCCGCGCCCCAACGCAGCTGGTCGAGTATCGAATCGATCTGCCCCGTCTCGACATAAGCTTCTGGATATTCGATCGCTCCCCACGAGAGCATGGTTAAACTGTGTGCCATCGGTAGGCCGAACTTCATGTGATCGCCCGCGTCGTAAAAGCCACCGGAGAGATCGAGCCCGACATCACTCCCATCGCTCAGTGCAGAATCGCCACGCCAGCTCACGCGAAAGCCTTCGGGCAGATCACCGGAGCGCTGCGCATCATAAAAATAGAGCGATTTTTGCAAGGCCTCCGCATAGTTGTATGCGCCTGTTTGCTGCTTTCCTAAGACGACCTCGAGCGCATCGTCATCGAAAATACGTGCCGTGGCGACTGCGTCGGCAAAGCCTGCGTTGACTGCATCGGAGAGTAGTAATTCAAAACTCTCGGTCGATTCTTCCACCAAGTCTCCAAGGATGCTAACGGAAACCGTTTTGGAGGTTTCTCCTGCGGCAAAGGTCAATACGCCTAAAGTCGCGGTGTAATCACTCCCCGCCAGCGCGGTGCCATTTACGGTCGTATAATTAACGGTCACTTCAGCATCTAAAACGGCGGGACTGAGTCGGACGTCAAACACCAGCACAGTCGAATGGTCATCACCCTCGGTCACGTTGACATCCCCGACTCTCAAGCGCGGATCAGCCACGGGGAGCCAATTTACAGTAACCATACCGCCATCTGGCAATGAGGGCTCCGACGGGGTGGCGACGATAAAGTTGAAACTTTCCGAGGCACCTGGCTCGATGTCGCCATTATAGCTCTCATTCGAAAAGGCGTATTGGAAGCTGTTGGGAAAACTCTCCGACTCTTGATAAAGACTTTTCCAAAAATCATCTAAAGGCCCATCCAGTTGCAAAAGCACTAACCAGCTATCAATGGCTGTAAGCGTGTCATTCGTCAGCGTGACTTCTGCTTGATAGGAGTTGCCATAGTCCTCAATCAATTCGACCGATACGGACTGCGCTGATAACTGAGCACAGCCCAATGCGAGCATAGTGAATGTGTAATTCCTAAGAATACCGAAGTCCATTTTCAACCGAGAGCTAGAAGTCACATCTATAGAATCGAGCAAGCGCTATGGGAAGCTGACTGCCGCTAGTTCCTTGGAAGCCGTAGCGCCCTACACCGGTTTGCCATCCGACCTGTCCAACTTCGTCGAATTGCTCGTAAGGTGCCACCCACTTATCTGCGACGACGAGAGGACTATCCAGTTTAATCAAAGCGACCGTATCACCAGAGCTTGTGGCACTTGGCGACTCGTTGTCGAAAACATAAGCGGTGCCGCCCATCGTAGCGACGATAACTCCGTCTTCTATGTAACGAACCGTGACTCGAGTGCCATCGACAAAATTAAAGCAGTGGCCCGCGAAAATTGCCCACTCAGAATTTAACATGGAGCCACTACAGACGGTCCCTCCCAGCGAAATTTGAACACCGCTCTGAAATTGTGGTAAAGCGCCCAATGCACGCGCATCCGCGTCCGTCATATCAGTGTGATAGGTAATCGCACGAGCGGTCGACAGCGTGATGCTCAAAAGCAGCAGAGATCTTAGTAAATGGGTAAACATGAGTCGGAGCGTAGAATGTACACCATAGCGTATTGAAAACCAATGACTACGGAGCATCTTGGCAGGAAAATGCTTCTGATAGCCAAACTTTCAAGCTAATAAGAATCCTTTCTTTCTCAAGTGCACTGCGAAATTTGCTCTCTACTGCGGAAAAACGATAAGCGTCCAAGAAGCCAAAATTCGATTTGTCCGAAAGCGTATCATACCATTTCTAGTATTGTTTGATCCAGTAGCGCAGGTGCGTCTCGAATGGCACTGGATGTTGTTTTCAGCCCTTATCAGAGGTGGGGTCGCCTCGGCGAGGCGACCCCACCAAAAAATTCTCTTAAGAGCAGTGCCATTCAGCCTGTCTCACGCCACACGAAAGTCTGTGCTGTCTCGCAAGCGTCGATGCGCACCGGGGACGGTGCTGCGCTACCTTGTAAGTGAGCCGATCCACCCTTTTTCGCATCGGCATCATGGCCCTGACCCGAGTGCCCGCTATCGTTTTAATGTAACATTGTTGCTACTGTAGGACTGGCGAAACTCACTGGGAGTCATTTCATAACGCTCTTTAAAGGCATTGCTAAATCTAGCCCGGCTTTTAAAGCCACAATCAATGGACACCTGGTCGATCGACATCTGCGTTTCCCTCAGAATTCGCTCAGCCTGACGAAAACGTCGATTCTGGATCTCATCGTATGGAGTATGCCCTCGGCGATCGTTAAATTTGCGATGTAAGGTCGGTAATGATACACCTAAATGCTTAGCGACATCGACCACTCTACAGTCTTTTTCCAAGTTTGCTTCGATGTAAGCCATCGCTTTTTGGACCAGTGGGTCCGCGGAGATTTGAACCTCTGTCGATTCGCGAAAAATGATCGGAAGTGGCTCCAGCACACGTAGCTCGTTCGGATCCAGCTGCCCTTGAAAATGGTCTTTCAACATTTCTAATGCCGTAATCCCAAGACCTTCAAACGAAACGGGAATGGAGGACAACTTCGGATGCATCACCTCACACAGAAATGGATCATTATCGACGCCCAGCATCGGGAATCGCCCCTGCAATACAATCCCATGGTGAAGCGCAATTTCCCCAATAATGAAAGCCTGACGATCGTTTGCGAAAAAGATGCCAGTCCCCTCCTCCAAGCTATTCAACCAATCTACGATGAGCGTTTCTTTACTCAATTTATATTGCGGTCCATGAATCGACTCATCAAAGACCTCCGCATCATGCAGCACGTTTACCGTTGCCCCAGACGCTTCCAAAGACTCCGCAAAGCTTTGTAAGCGTAGGCGGGAGTATAAAAATTCAGGGTGCCCCACAAATGCGAAACTCGCTAAGCCTAACTCACGAAAATATTCAGCTGCAGACTGCCCGATCTGAATCGAATTAAATGCAACAGAAGGCACTGAAGGACGACTCACACAATCCCAAGTCGAGTTGACGACTGGTATTCCTCTCTCCACACACAAGCGATGCACCGGTGCGGACTCTTCGGCGTCATCAATATTGATGAAGACACCGTCTGGCTTCCAAGCAAACATCCGCTCGTAGTGCCCTCCTGCACTGACAAAGCAGCGAACTGTCCACCCCAGCTCATTTGAACCGTGCTGGATTGCTCCGAGCTGAGCACGCGTGCCGAAGCTCATGGCGGCAATTGCAATTTTTTTGTTCGAGTTTTTTTTCTGCACAGGCAAAGGCGTTATTATGGCTGCAATCGCCAGACTTTCCTCAAGTTCAAATAGAAACAAACAAAAAAATTTGTAATCTCACTACATTCAACAAACGCGCTCCAGTCACCCACTGATACTGGCCACAAAGCGGCTAGTAACTTTTTCTATTCGTTCCAAAAATAATGGATCGGCTCACTTACAGGGTAGCGCAGCACCGTCCCCGGTGCGCATCGACGCTTGCGAGGCATCACAAACTTTCGTGCGGCGTGAGACACGCCTGCGCTACCTTTAGCATGTCTCCGGCCTTTACAAAAGGTGGGGTCGTCTCGCCGAGGCGACCGTTCGGCAAAAAGTCTCTTCAAGTAGTGTCATTCAAGACACGCCTGCGCTACCAGATCAAACAATACTGGAAATGATCTAAGATCGGCTCAATTAAAGCCCTGACTCAATGAACCCAGAGATTATTTTGCCCGATCATTAAAGAGAGGCTTATTTTACATTTAATGAACCGAGCCAATTACAATAAAATAATTAAATATTATTTTTTATACTTGCATGATACATAAAATTAACCAATTTCTATAAGCATAGTTCGTAGTTCATGTCTTTCAAATGCACACAAATCGGTAACTGTATAGCTATTTAAATGGCGTATGGATACCGTCACGAACTTACTTTTAGGGGTAAAAGGGTTGAAGTCCGTCGTGTTACACGACGGGCTTCTCTTTTTTTTTAAGCCAAGCACTTCAGCCGTATAAAGCTCCGCTAGACGCTTAAAACTCCGTCTTGATAGCTTCTTTTTTAGAACCAATCGTGCCCCCAACGGTCTCGCAAAAAACTTAATCAAAAACGCAACTTGATTAGAACAATTAATCATTTACCACACGATTAATTATTTCGACCATATGAGTTGACAAAATTGCCAAGAATCTTTTCCTATGGATCAAATTTATCTCAACCCACACAGTACACTAACATGAAAACACAACTCATCACAGCAGCTCTTGTAGTTGCAACGACATTCACAGCAAGCGCTGTCACACTTGTTGAGTTCGACCTTGACGGCTCTGGCGCAGTCTCTACTTACGCAAGCAATGATAGCCAATTCAGTATCATTAACAGTGCAGTTACTTTTGATGACGCTGTGAATGCCATCTCTGCAATCAACAGCTGGAACTACGACGGAACTGGCACAGCCGCAACAAATGCTAACTTAATTAACACATCCACCTTTGGGTCTACCTCAAGATTCGATCTGGATCTTGGTTTAGCCGCAACTGGCTTCACTTACACCATCACATCCGCTCAGGTTGTGATCCGTGCGAATAATGAAGCGGATGCAACCTTCCAATTCGGATATCGTGATACAGGCGGCACAGCTCAAATCGTGGGTGCCGAGCTTATCTCTACTCAAAGTGGAGCAAACCCACTCTCAACTTACAGCATCGATCTTTCAGGCGCAGGCCTAACTGCGACTGATTCCACAGTTGCCTGGGATACAGGAAGCACTGGAGAACTTCGTTTCCTTTTCTACGATGCAGCTGCTGACGATGCACTTAACGACAACTTCCAAGTTGCTGCAATTCGCCTCGAGGGCACTGTAGTCCCAGAGCCTTCTGCATACGCACTCATCGGCGGTTTCCTCGCTCTCTCATGGGTGATGGTTCGCCGCCGTCGATAAGACTTCTGCAGTTTTAATTTTTCAAGCCCGTCGTGTTCGCACGGCGGGCTTTTTATTACCCTGAGGGAGAACAAACCATCTACGCTAGAGGTTCATGCCTTCACCACAATTGACGTAACTCATACTGATCCGA
>Ga0209555_10000170_pt1 | contig 56816 bp, 49 predicted proteins | sample SaaInl85LU_5_DNA_FD_184643 | JGI IMG/M metagenome (GOLD analysis project Ga0209555, IMG submission 184643) | Marine microbial communities from expanding oxygen minimum zones in the Saanich Inlet - ESP_85LU_5_DNA (SPAdes) (version 2) | ecosystem: Environmental > Aquatic > Marine > Intertidal...
ATCCCCATGCATCACCAGAACCATAACCTTCAAATTGTCCTGTATCAGTATTATAACGTATCAAACCATAATTGCTAGTAACTAAGTTAGTTGGTTTGGTATCTTCACCACCAGAAGGTATTTTAATACCATCAGTAGTATTTAAATCTAATGAGAATGCTGGATAACTAGTATTAATACCAATTTTATTATATGAACTACCTAATAATAAACTTGTATCATGAATTTGCCAAGCATCAGCAGCATTTTCTTCTTCATAATCAGCAATATTATCTGCAAATAAATCTGAGATTTTATAACTAGAATTTAAAGTTCTCGCATACGATAAAATATGTTTTAATTTTAATTCAGAGATATTTGTAAATGTTTCAGAAAAAGTAGTATTTACATGATTTATAGCTGATTCATTTGTAGCAGTTTCTGATAAACCAGATAAAGTGTAAATGGCGTGTGGCAGTGTCCCTGTTTTTCTTTTTCTAAATGTCATTTTATTGTCGGATGAAATAGCTAATTTATGTTCATCGCCAATCCATAATGAATTATTGCTAATAAATACATCTCTAATTTTATTATCAACACTACCAATATCAACGCTAGAATCTGTTTCTGGAATAATACTTTTATTAATAGTTATTTGTTCATGTGATATTTTAAATAAATTAGAGTTATTGTATATGTGAAAATCAGCTGACGGACTATCTGTTCCAATGCCAACTTTACCTTCATTATTAATGCTTAGAACTTTTTTACTTGCGTTAGATAAATTTATAATATCACTGGCATTATGATTTTGAACAACATTAAATGCGACACCAAAACCACTATTTTGAATATCTAGTTGTTCGGTAACATATACATCGGTATTTAATGTAGAAGTTGTACCATGTATTGTTAAATTAGAAGCAGTAATATCACCATAAACTTCAAGATCATTTGAATATATACCGTCAACTATAAATTTATTATTTGTACCATCGGCTATTTGGTCAGCTGATAAATTAGTAATTCTATTTGATATTGCATTTGAACTATTTAAAGAATATAAATCAGCTGCATCAATTCTAGAATTTACTTCGCTATCTATTCTTTCTACATAATTGCTTGTATGAGCATCAAAATTGCTAGATTTTAAAAATAGTATGTTAGAAGTAATATCTAATTGATTACCTGATCCAGAACTAACACTATCAATTCTACCTTCAAAATAAGTGTAAATATCTGTTCCATTTCTTATAAAAGTACCATCAACAGATAAATTATTGCTAACACTTACACTACCGTCTTCAGAAACTACAACTACATTACTAGTAATATTGTCAACTGATCTTTTAATGCAAAAAGTAGAATTAGAATTAGATAATTGCCAATCAACAAACGCATTTTCTCCAAAATTACCCGGACCTTGTATAAATTCAATATTTGTCGTACCTTCGTTGTTATTTCTACTATCTTGTAAAATAAGTGTTACATTACTTTGTACTAAATGTAACAATTCCTGAGGATCAGTTGTACCGTAACCTACATTTAAGATAGTCATTATTGGTTCCCCTATCTATATAATTAATATTTATATTTAATAAAAAAAAATCGCAAATTATAACTTACTTTTTAACTCATTTATTTCTTTTTGTTGATTATTTATGATATTAGATAATTCTTGTATAGATTTTGTTAATAATGGTATCATTGATATATAGTCAATACTATACAAATCATTTGTATCACTAGGTATGTTGACTATGTTAGGGATTATACCTTCTAAATCTTGTGCAATAAAACCATATTTAGTTTTACTATCATTTTCAGTATTATAAGATACAGGATCTATACCATCAATTAAATGTAATGCAGAATCTAATTGCTCAATATTTTTCTTATAGCGTTTGTCACTAGTTTGGAATAAATTATGACATTTTATATTACCATCAACATTTAATTTATATGTACTATCAATTGCTGGTACAACACCTATACCTACTTTTTCACCAGATAGAGATATGACTGATGATGATACTGGTGGTATATAAGATACCCCATTATTCCATATTTCTGATGCTGACCAGCTCGAAGATGGTTTTGGATAATTATCATCATATGATTCAGCAGATTTATTCAAATATAATCTTCCACTAGTACCATCTAGTCTTGATTTCCAATATATAGTATAATAAACATCATCTGTTGTATTTGGTGCATCTTCATAAGAACCTGTTACATTTGTAATTGAATGTGAATAGATACTTGATTCTGCACCTAAATTATGTGATATCCAGCAAGCAGAACCATTATTAACACCAGTACCATTAGCCCCTGATACTTCTATCCAATTTCCTGTACCAATTTTTCTATATAATTTCAAACCCCACCATCTAGAATCTTGTAAATAATCCATGCCAATATGACATATTAAATTTAGTAATATTTTTGAAGTTGCATGCGTGGGTTTTACTCTAATAACAAAACCAGTTGTTAGATTATTATCAACCGGTACCCAATCTGTTTCTGTATCACTCTTGGAGCATGTATCAGTATAAGTCATATGTTTAGTTTGTAACATCATTCCTTTTGGAAATTCTAGTCTAAATGGAGCACCATTAATATTAAACGCAGATGCATTAACTTCACCATTTACATCTATTTTATAACTAGGTTCTGTATTACCAACTCCTAAATTACCATTGCTAGTAAGAACCATTCTTTCAAAATTGCTAGTATAAAATTTAAGTTCATCATTATTATCACCAGGATTATTCTCAGCACTAATATATGTATCACCATTTATATCCTTAACTCCTCCAAGTGATCCCCATGCATCACCTGCTCCATAACCTTCAAATTGACTTCTATCAGTATTATAACGTATTAAACCATAGTTGCTTGTAACTAAATTAGTTGGTTTGGTATCTTCACCACCAGAAGGTATTTTAATACCATCAGTTGTATTTAAGTCTAATGAGAATGCGGGCAAACTAGTATTTATACCAATTTTACCATCTTGTTTAATTATCATTTTCTCAGTGCCATCAGTTACAAATTGTAGCTCGTCATTATCAGCATTAGCGCTCGATTCTGCTTTTACATAAGTATCTTGATCAACATCAATGACGCCACCAAGCGACCCCCATGAATTACCTGCACCATAACCTTCAAACTGATCTGTTTCAGTATTATAACGTATAACCCCTTTTGTTACAATTGTATTATCAGGTCTTTTACTTGTTTCACCAGAGGGTATTTTAATACCATCTTCTGTATTCATATGAATAGTAAATGCAGGTGAATATGTATTGATACCAATTTTTCCATCAACAAATATATTACCATCTGATCTGAAATTGCCAATTAAGTCTAATTCATATACTGGTTCAGTATTACCTATACCAACATAATCTTGATTATATAATGTAATTATATTTGAAGCATTTGCTGGGATATAAGGAGTGCCAAGTTGCCAAATTTCTTGTGCTACCCAGGAAGATGATAGTACAGGTGTAAAGGCAGCATTATATTTTGCAGGTCTATTTAAATACAGGTCGCCATCACCTGATAATGGGGAAGTATCACCCAATCGCGATTTCCACTTAACTGTATAATATACATCTTTGCGTGTATCAGGACTATCGCAAAAATTTCCTGAGATATTAGCAACGAAATTTTCATAAGATGATAGATTTGCACCTAAGTTATGTGATATCCAGCAAGCAGTAGAACCCCCCACATTTGCAGGATCGCCATTATCACCAGAATTACTATTATAGTTACCATTTGCAGATTTAACTTCTGTCCAATTTTCACCAGTTATTTTTCTATATAATTTAATACCCCACCATCTTGAATCAAGAGTACTATCAAAACCTATATGACATGATAAATTCAATAAAATCTTAGATTTTCTATGTGTTGGCTTAATCTTAATTACAAATCCGGAATCTAAGTCATTATCTATGAAACGCCAACCATTATCTGCAACTTCATTTTGAGAATTATTTTCACTCATAATACGAGTTTCAGTGTAATTTTCTGTTAAGGTTTGAACAGTCATATTTTGAGAAATAACTCCCATACTACCACCAGAACCTCCACTGCCCACGCCACCAAAGAATAATGTTCCATCTCTATATATATCACCATTGATATTCAAACTACCAGTTATATTAACTTTGAATTCATCTTCATCCAGTAAAGAATCATATATATGAGGTTTAGTTCCTATACCAATATTGCCTGTTTTTCCATCAATAATAAATCTATCGTTTACAATATTATTGTTACCACTGGTAATATAAAATAATTCATTACTACTTGATAATTTCCATCCATAATTATCTTCATTTTTATCAAAATCATTATTTGATCCATTTACTAATTCAATTGATGATACGGCATCGATATTATTTCTAGGATCTTGTATTGAAAGTGTAGCTTTTTCACTATAAATTGTTAAGTTTTTATCAGGTGATGTTGTGCCAATACCAACTAGACCATTACTTGTAATTATCATTCTTTCAAAATTACTTGTAAAGAATTTGAGCTCATCATTGTCATTACCTGCGCTGTTTTCAGCGCTAATATAAGTATCACCATCAACATCCTTGATACCACCAAGAGATCCCCATGAATTACCTGCACCAAAACCTTCAAATTGGTCTAAATCAGTATTATAACGAATATAGCCTCTATGACTACTATCAGTTTCATCATTATCAACGGGTCTTTGTGCACTTGTACCAACAGGTATTTTAATACTATCTGTTGTATTTACATGAATAGAAACATTAGGAGTTTCTGTATTTATACCAAATTTATCACCAATATATAAATTTTCAGATATTTTACCTTTACCGACTATATCAATTTTATAATCGGGATTTGTTGTTCCAATACCTATCAAACCATTGCTTGTAATTACCATTCTTTCAAAATTACTTGTAAAGAATTTAAGCTCATCATTATCTTCTCCTGCACTATTTTCAGCAGCAATATAAGTATCACCATCAACGTCTTTAATACCACCAAGAGACCCCCATGTATTACCAGCACCAAAACCCTCAAATTGGTCTAAATCAGTATTATAACGAATATATCCTCTATGAGAACTTAAATCAGACCCTACTGCTAATCCTTCTGTTGGTCTTTGCACACTAGTACCAACCGGTATTTTAATACTATCAGTTCTATTAATTTCTAATGCAACAAGTGGATTATCTATATTAATACCTACATTACCAGATTGTAATATAGTAAATATTTCTGCTTCATTATTAAATATATTAACAATATCTTGATTACCATTTTGTGTTATTTTTAATGCAACATCTGTATCATTATTAGTAATTTCAATTTGTTCACTTGAATAAACTTCTGTGTTTAGTCGTGATTCGTCACCAAGTACTATCAAATTACTATTGATTGTTAATGTACCATTTACCAACAAATCATTATTATATTTATGATTAACAATGAATCTGTTACTCGAATGAGCTTCTTCTGAAATAAAATCGGTTTCTAAATCACTAATTCTATTTGATATAACATTGCTTGTACCAGTTACATAATTACATGTTTCTTGTATTATATCACGACCGTCTATCGTAAAAATATAATCATCGTCGCCCGATACAATATTAACATTACCTTTTACATCAAGTAAATTACCATTATTATTGGGATTTGTTACACCAATACCAACACTACCATCATTTGTAATAGTAAATACTTGATTAATACTATTAGAAACATTAAAAATATTATAAACTGTATCATTTTGTTTTAAATTAAATGCAACACCTGTGTCACCATTTTGAACATCAAGTTGCTCAGTTGTATATACATCTGTATTCAATGTAGAAGTTTCACCAAGTACTAATAAGTTGCTATTAATAGTTAAATTACCATTCACGAGTAAATTATAATTATATTTATGATCAACAATAAATCTGTTACTAGAATGGGCTTCTTCTGAAATAAAATCAGTTTCTAAATCACTAATTCTATTTGATATAACATTGCTTGTATCAGTTATATAATTGCTTGTTTCTTGTATTATATCACGATCATCAATTGTAAAAATATGATCATTTCCTTCTGTAATTATATTTACTCCACCAACAACATCAATAACATAGTTAGGGTGTTTAGTTCCAATACCTATAAGACCGTTGCTCGATATTACCATTCTTTCAACATCTTTTGTGAAAAATTTAAGCTCATCATTATCGTCACCGGCGCTATTTTCTGCTGTTACATAAGTGTCACCATCAACATCTTTGATGCCTCCAAGAGATCCCCATTTATTTCCTGCACCAAAACCTTCAAATTGTTCTAAATCTGTATTAAAACGTATATAGCCTTTATGACTGCTCAAATCAACTCCCTCTTCGGCACCAGAAACTGGTCGTTGTGCACTGGTACCTCTTGGTATCTTAATACTATCAGTAGTATTTATATCCATAGTAACATAAGGTGATTCATTATTGATACCAAAGTTGCTATAAATATATAAGTTGCTAGAAACTCTAATATCACCAACTACATCAAGATAGTAAGTAGGATCAGACATACCAATGCCAATTTTACCGTCTGCTTTTACTATCATTCTTTCATTGCCAGCTGTGACAAGTTTTAGCTCATCATTATCGTCTCCTGCATAATCTTCGGCTATTATATAAGTATCTCTATCAGCATCTCTAACGCCTCCTAAAACTCCCCATTTGTTACCTTCACCATAACCCTCAAACTGTTCTAGCTCAGTATTAAAACGAATATAACCTCTATGGCTATTATCAGTATTGACATTATCAATAGGACGCTGAGCTATATCACCACGAGGTACTTTGATACTATCAGTAGTATTAACATCCATGGTAACATAAGGTGATTCATTATTGATACCAAAGTTGCTATAAATATATAAGTTGCTAGAAGCTCTAATATCACCTACAATATCAAGATAGTAAGTAGGATCAGACATACCAATGCCAATTTTACCATCTGCTTTTACTATCATTCTTTCATTTCCGGCTGTGACAAGTTTTAGCTCATCATTATCATCACCGGCATAATCTTCGGCTATTATATAAGTATCTCTATCAGCATCTCTTACGCCTCCTAAAACTCCCCATTTGTTACCTTCACCATAACCCTCAAATTGTTCTAATTCAGTATTAAAACGAATATAACCTCTATGGCTATTATTAGTATTGTCATTATCAATAGGACGCTGAGATATATTACCACGTGGTACTTTGATACTATCAGTTGTATTAACATCCATGGTAACATAAGGAGTTTCATTATTGATACCAAAGTTGCTGTAAATATATAAGTTGCTCGAAGCTCTAATATCACCTACAATATCAAGATAGTAAGTAGGATCAGACATACCAATGCCAATTTTACCATCTGCTTTTACTATCATTCTTTCATTTCCGGCAGTGACAAGTTTTAGCTCATCATTATCGTCACCTGCATAATCTTCGGCTATTATATAAGTATCTCTATCTGTATCTCTAACGCCTCCTAAAACTCCCCATTTGTTACCTTCACCATAACCCTCAAACTGTTCTAGCTCAGTATTAAAACGAATATAACCTCTGTGGCTATTATCAGTATTATTATTATTAATAGGGCGCTGAGCTATATCGCCACGAGGTACTTTAATACTGTCATATCTATTGACATCTAGTGCAACAATAGGATTTTCATTATAAATTCCAACATTACCATTATGTAATATAGTAAAAACTTCATGATTATCATTTAGTATATTCACTATATCATAATTTTCTATTTGTTTAAGTTTGAAAGCTACACCTGATCCATTATTTTCAATATCTAATTGTTCAGTTGTGTATACATCTGTATTTAAAGTTGTTGTATCACCTAAAACAATTAAATTACTATTGATAGTCAAATTACCGTTTACAAGTAAATTATTATCATATTTATGATTGACAATAAATCTGTTACTAGAATGAGCTTCTTCTGAAATGAAATCAGTTTCTAAATCACTAATTCTATTTGATATTACATTGCTTGTATCAAGAATATAATTACACGTGTCGCGTATTATATCTCTACCTTCAACTCTTAATATACCATTTGATGTATCAATATCGCCATATAAATCTATTTTATATTGTGTCTCAGCTTCTAGTCTCTTATGTAATATCATAACATCTTTTATAATGCCTCCATCCAAGAAATCTTGTGCATAGAAAAATTTAAAGTCATCATAATTGCAACTAGAATAAGCATGTATTTCTACACCATTTGAACCAAGAGAATTAAAATGAATATTACTTGAATTTATTTCATATTCTTTATAATAATTTTTGTTAAGTATTTCAATTAAATCATTACCATTGGCATCATATATTTTACCATCAAATCTGATATTACCACCCATATCAAGACCTCCCTTTAAAAACGCATTACCATCAGCATCAATTTTGAGAGGAACCAGGCTATCATTTTCGGTACTATCAATATATTTTATTTCTAAAACACCATCATAACTGTATATTTCATGTCCGGCTATTTTATTTAAATTATCAACATGATTTGAAAGAGTAATGTGTGGTTTAAAATTTTTATAATTATAATTTTTAATTCTAATAATATAGTTTTGATCTTGAATATCAGATAATTTATTAAAATATTCATTTAAATATATTTTATTTGTAAAATTATTGCCATATATTTGAAAATTATCTTCAATTAAATAGTTACTATTCATTATTGTTAATTCTAAATCTCTTGGAATGCTATTAACATCGTTGGTAATAACAAAGTTGCAAGATGAAATATATACGTTAGAATTGCCATTTTCAATATCAATATTATATGAATATTCTAAACTATTATTAACACTTTCTAAATTCATAAATGAATCAGGTAAAATATTAGATGTTTTAAATAAGATAGTATTATTGCGTTCTGCTAAGAAATTACCAGTTAAATCAATGTTAGAGTTAATTCTAACAATATTTGATGTTCTTGTTTCTAAAAATATATTTGTATAAATACCATTATCATTTAGTGATTTTGTATCAATTTCAGCATTTATATATTCATAATAAAAATCGTTACTATCAAATGGTAATATATCAGTAATAATTTTATTATCAATATATATCATATTGCTATCATCAACAATATTGGAATTAAATTCAGATAAATATGTAATATTACAACTTAAATATTCAGGTAGCAATATAACATTACTGTAATTATATGTAAAATCATAGTTTGATGCAATATTATCTATTAAAGTTAAATTACTAGAAAATGAATCGGTAATAGATATAATATGACTTACTGAATCATCAGTTATAATTGTATTTTTATCAAATGATAATTCAGGGTTTAATATAATATTACAACTAAATAAATCTGTATTGAATTTAAATGTACATAAAGTGATATTATTGACATCGTCGTAATTTGTTAAATTCATTATAGCAGTTTTATAATTGATGAAATAAACATTTAAGTTTGAAGCATTATAATTAATTTCTAAATTTGAATGAAATGTTTTATAATTTATATTACTACTAACAGAAACTGATGTTTTAAACAAGAAGTTAGGATCTATTTTATTATCATATGTAATGGGATTAAGATTATTATCAAAATCAGGGTATTGATATATACCATAATTATATGTTACAAAGTATTCTTTGTTGAAATTATCCCAATTGGATGATAAGGTTGACAAAGATAAATTATTGGGTGAAATATCAACGACACTATCAAAAACGAATTCTGATGTATATCTGCTTGTAATAGCCATTGCAGGTGTGTCATAGTCAGTTTTAATAACAAAAGATTCTGCTAAAACATCATCATTAAAACCAAAGCGTGCACCTTTTCTAATGTTATTACCATCAAAAGCGTCAATAATAAAAACATTAGAAGATTCTGGATTATTGAAAGTACTTTTATTTGCTACATCAATACTAAATCTATAATTATTTTCAAAACTTGAACCCGATAAAGTATGATAAATATTACAAGTACCACCTTTATATAAAAGATTAATAGCTGGAGCAAAATGACTATTGGTAACTTGAATACCATATTTATTAATATCATCTATATGAAAGGCTACGTTACTATTATTATCAATATTATTACCAACACCAATGTGAGTAGATGAACCTAAGAAATTTCCGTTATCATCAATATTATTTTTAAAATTATAAAACTTTTTATAATAATTATCGTGAAAGAAACTCATATCAAAATTAGTAGTTTTGTCATCATCGCTAGATAAGTTAAATTTAATCATATTTTTGATATTATTCTCTTTTTCATAATCATCATCGGCAATCAGCAAATTACAATTATAAATAGCTAATTCTAAACTTGCAGAACAATTTGATGTATTATCAGCGTATGTTATAAATTTAGTTACAGGAAAATTAGAATTATCTTGTTTAACTATCATTGGAATTGCTTTTTTTTCTACTGGGTCAACAATTACACTTCTATTTGGAGTATAAAGTATATTAAATCCAGTATATCTGATATCATTATTTACACTAGGTAATCCTGTTTCATCATCAAGAGCAGAATCTTGCGTAGATGTAGTTTCAACAGTTTTTATATATTGTGTTATTTGTGACAATGTTTCCAAGTTTGATAATCTGAAATTATAATTACTACCATATTTATCAATAATATTAATATTACCATGTACATCTAAATCACCATAAATAGACATAGCAGAATTATTATCTTCATATGAAACTGTACTTTTATTAACATCAATATGATAATTAGAGTTTGTAGAATTATAATAAAATGACATACCATAAGTTTTTGGTTTTGTATCTTTATCAATATAACCTATTTGCAAAGGACCTATACGTTGTATATTACGTGAATCAACATCATTAAATGTATGATTTTTATAAATAAACCATCTTTCGGCATTTCTATCACTTCCAAGATTTCTATCATATTCGCAAATATCTATACCACTAAAATCGGCATTATTTTTAGCACCACCACCTCTAACGCCACGATATATTCTTATAACTGAATAGTTATTGTCTTCTGTTGTTAAATTTCTAATTTGTAATGGAACGGATACATTTTCACCTTGCCAGCCAAAAGATATTTTTTTATTTGTATAAAAACTATCAGTATTATTTGCCATTTTCAAAGTTTCAATAATATTATCATTTTGATAATAGTAATCGGCATTTATGCCCCGTTTTACATTCAAACCTTTCATACTAGATGCGTATGATGTTAGATTGTTGTAATTAATACAAAACTTATCAGTTTGCGAATCATAAATATTAAAAAAGTTTTTAGATTGATATATAAAACTACGTGTTCTATGCATTTCATTACCAACAGTTAAATAGTAATCACGTGCTGCAACATTTCCTTCAACATCTAATTCATAACCTACACGTGCAGCATATTTATTAATACCAACCCTTTCTCTGTTCATAGACATAGTTGGTGGAACATTTCTAATGTTGGGTAAATAATAGTTACTTGTCAATTCTGATATATCAGTTTCAGGGTAAAAATAAATATTATTTCTTTTTCCAGAAACTTTATTTGTATTTAAAATTAAACTATTATCATAATAATCTAATCTAGATAATCTACCAATATTAGCATAATATTCTTTGCTTTCAACTGTATTTTTCAATGTTATATCAAAATTGTTGCTTGTGGTTATATCATCTTTTATAATATTTAATACACCATCAAAACCATCTGTTTCTGTCAACCCAACAGCTAATTTTCTAGGAAAACTTATATTACAATTAGCATCAAGTGTAGCAATATTGCTATGAACATATACAAAAAAGTAATTACTACCATCTTCACTTCTACTATATGTCCCATATCCGGTTGTTGGATCATCAATGTCGATTGGTATTATTTTACGATTGCCAATATATATATCATCTACTACCTTTAATTTATTAATATTAATACTTTCAGAATTAGTAAAAATAACATCATTATCAAAATGTACTACACCAGTAAAGTTAGCGACATTATTTACAATTAATGATTTAGTTTCAATATTATTATTAACATTAACATCAGTATTAACTTGTAGTTTATTTGTAGATAATAAGTCATTTACACCAATATTATTGAAATTATATAAATTTCCTAAAAAATCTCCTTCTGATATTTGTGTTGTATTTATAACACTTATTCCAGAAGATCTCACATATATATCATCAAGTGCTTTATGACTATTTGTGTAATAATCATACATTAATATTTCATTGAAACAAGAAAGACCTTTTACTTCAAGTTTTACTTCTTCATCAATAACATCTTCACTTATTATTTCACCGTTATGTAAGATTTTTCTTGAAAAGTCTCGGGTGCTTGTTCTATTAATACCAATACCTACATTATTATTTTCATCAATAGCTAATGCTGGAAACTGATTGCTATTTGTATATGTTGGCAAAGCATCAGTACCATATAATTCTTCGATGTTTGAAGAAGATTTACTAATATGAAATTCTAATGGTGTCCCTCTTGTTGTTGATATAATAGCTGGTGAAATATTTGAACCACCAATAATACCAAACGCAAACTTAGTAGGTTCTTCTTCATTATTTGTATCATTTCTTATAGCAACATGCATACTATTAAATTTGTTATTGGCTGTTGATACGATATTAAGAGGATGTGTGTTATTATAAGTATCGACATGGCCACCTAGTGTAACAAAATTGGGTGTAAACACATTTTTAATGTTATAATTATAATTATAAACATCTTCATAACTGGTATCTAAACCTGCTTGAAAAGGCTGATTTGCAGAAATATTATTAGCATTGATAATAAAATCTCTGATTAAACTACTTGTTAATGGATCACCATCTAAAATAATATCATTGAGTTCTAGACCAGCTGCTTTAACAACACCAGCACAATAAATGTTTTTGTCTACAAATAATGAAGTATCAGAATTTAAAAAATTAGAACTAGAATTTCTTGATGTATTAACAGCGACACCATCACTATTAACTAATAAACTCCATTTGGTATTTCTTTGATTATCTTCTTCCGGATAATATGTTTTTTCACCGACTACAAGATACTCGTTTCTGTTTAAATCTAAACCATCCACATTGATAGCATTACCATCAGCATCAACTTGGAATCCAATTCCAACAGAATCGAGTTGTATTGTCGGTGCTATACCTTCATTACCAATAAAACTCATTTATTATGTTATTCTATTTAAAAGAAATATACTATTAATATTTATATGTATATCTTTATGTATAAAGAAAAAATGATATATACATATAACTTATTTTTAGTATATAATGAAGAAAATAAACAATATTCATAATAAAACAAAGGAGATAGATAGCGAAAATCTTCCTTATAACAATAAAAATATACTTTTACAGGAAGAAAATCTAAGAAAACTATTTAATGATAATGGATTAAAAGATTTGAAATTTAAAAATATCAATTTATATCGCGTTGCATTTGTTCATAAATCTTATTGTACAATGAAAAATATAGATTTTAATAAAAGTAATATTAATTGTCCGAGTGATTGCTTACCTCTGCAAGATATATCATATGAAAGACTTGAATTTCTCGGTGATTCTTTACTTGGTATGATTGTTGCCAATTATCTATATAGTAGATTTCCTGATCAAAATGAGGGGTTTTTATCTAAAATTAGAACTAAAATTGTTAACGGTAAAATGTTGGGGTATTTATCGGATAAAATAGGATTTCCTAAGTTTGCTATAATATCCAAACAAGTTGAAGAATCAAATGGAAGAAATAATTATAAAATAATGGAGGATATATTTGAAGCATTTATTGGTGCACTATATTTAGATTTCCAAACAGATAATGATTATGTCGTGTTACCAAAACATATTAATATATTGCCATCAACTGGTGCAGGATATTATATAGTAGAATCATGGATAATTTATATAATAGAAAACTATTTAGATTTCAGTGAATTAATTAGAATTAAAAATAATTATAAAGATATGCTAGTTTCACATATGCAGCATTATTTACAAGACTCCCCCCAATTTAAAGAGCTAGGTGTTGTGACACGTGATAATTATAAAATATTTACATATTGTGTTAAGGATAGAAATGGCACAACTATATCAACGTCAACGGGAAAAAGCAAAAAAGATGCTGAAAATAATGCCGCATTAGAAGCATTGAAATATTATAATATAAATGTAAATGAATATAATGCAAATATATAAGTAATTACAAATATATAATTTTAATTATGAAAATAACACATTTAGTACTTTCTGGTGGAGGTATGAGAGGTGTAATGTTTATAGGAGCTTTAAGATATTTATATATAGAGAATCTGCATAAAGATATAACACATATAGCCGGAACTTCTATTGGTTCTATAATTGGTCTAGCAATTGCATTGAAACTTGATATAAATGAAATGGAAGACATTATAATGAAGGGTAATCAAGATACAAAATTATGTTATATTCCTTATAAAAATTGTATTAAAATAGTTACTGAATGTGGTTTGTCAGATATACATATTTTTTCTAATTATTTAAAAGAGTTTGTTAAAATAAAATATCCTGATATTGAAGAAAATATAACTTTTTCTTATTTAGCAAAACGTTTTGGTATAAATTTTTATGTATCTACAACAAATATTTACACATGTAAAAATAAAATATTTAGTCTAGAAACAACACCGGATGTATGCGTTTTTAAAGCTTGCTCAGCATCTATGACGATACCTATGCTATTTAAACCAATAAAAATAAATGATGATTATTATTACGATGGTGGATTTACAAATAATTTTCCTATTAACATTTTCGATAATGTTCCATATGATAATATTTTAGGAATGATATTATATAAAGCTTATTATGATAAGGAGATACCTGATGAAAAGACGCCTCGTCCGAAAATAAGTTTCATGTTTTTATTTAAACAGCTTGTACAATTATATGAAAAAATTAGAACACGTGCTGTATTAGGTGAATTAATAGATGTTGATAAAGTAGAATATTATTATATTCCCGATAATATTCCAGATATTCCAATGATGAATATAGAAATAAATAAAAAAGGGTTAAGATTAAAATTGCCAGAAGAATTATCTAATAACATGATATATGCAGGATTTAAAAGTATGTCCGAATATATTATTGAAAGACGAAAAAAATATATAGAAAAAAATGAAAAAAGATATAAAATCACACATGTAGACTATCATTAATTAAAAATGGTTTTTTATTAATTATTTTTCCAATAGGTTTATATTTAGTAAAAATATTTTTAGGCGCCTTTGTTAAATGCGGTATTATCATTTCACTTATTAAATCTTTCAATTTTTTATTTCCTTTTAATCTTCTTAAAACTAATGTTTTATTAATTGTTATTAACTTGTTAAGCAAGTAATTTGTGAAATAAGAAACATTATCAGATGGATATTTTCCAAAATAAGACCATGAATTAGGTAATATTTTTTTATTGGCAAATGCATGTATAATTCTTATATAATCTTCCAACATTTTTGATGTTACTTGATTATCACGATCAATTGTTTTAGCAAATCCGAAATCAAATATTATCATATTATATTTACAGCTTTTTAAATAATATTTTGTACCATTAATATCATATTGGTAATATCCTTCTTCTGGATTTCTTTGATATAAAAAATTACCATAATGACAATCACCATGAGTATATCCAGTACATTGAAATGTCATAATTGATAACATAACTTGAATAAATACATTATATACTAACATGTCATCACTTACATATGTTTTTAACTTACACAACTGCTTTAAATCCCCATGTGCTAATTCATTTAGATTTACATAATAATTTAAATTACTTATAATTGGTGGAACATCACTGGATATATTGTTACATAAAAACGTTCTATATGTAAAAACAAAATGTTTAGATAATTTCAATTTGAGTATTTTTTTAGTAATATGTTCATTTAAATATTTTTCAATACTATTTGATGTATTTACTTTCATTAGTTTTGTTGCTATTGGATATTTACCAATAACATCTTTAATGGATGTTATAAATATGGATCCATATTTACTATCAGAACCAATTTGTTTTTCTAAATTTACAATATCATCAATTGTATATCCATCATATACTTTTGCCTTTTTATAGAAGTATTTTTTTTTTAAACAAGATAATTCCTTTATTTTTAATATTTTACTATATATATACTTAAAATATTTAGCACGATTTTCAATGCAATATTTATTTTTAACATATGACTTTAAAAATGCTTTGACATTTCTATTGGCATAAGAAACAGAACCAGATAAATTAGCATTGCTTGATACTTTGCTTAATTTGCTTAAAGATATTTTATTAGATATTTTAGATAGTGATAAGGTATTTTTAGCATAAGCATTTCCTTCTTGAAAATAGAAACTTCTGTGATATTCACAGTTAATATTAGAACATTTAGTCATAATTCTACTATTATATAATAAATATATATTTATTATAATAGATTTGTAATATGGATCCATATGTTTTTATATTGGATTTAGATGGAACAATTATTGGAGATTGTAGTTATCAATGTGATTTATATAATTTACAGGATATATTAAAGAAAAATATTAAAAACTTTAATAAAGCTACTGCTGCATCATTTAATAAAAATAAAATAGATTGTGAGAAAAAATTAAATGAAAGTTATATTAACGAATCGCTATTAATAAGACCGCATTTTACTAAATTTATGTATTCCATAAAAAAGTTTTATCCTAGTTCATTTATATTTGTTTATACGGCATCAGAAAAAACATGGGCAAATAAGGAAATAGCGATTATTGAAAAGCAAAATAATATTAAGTTTAATCGTCCTATTTTTACACGCGATAATTGTATTGTTGATAAAAATGGTATGATAAAAAAATCTGTTACTAAAATTATGCCTAACTTATTAAAAACTATGAAAGTCAAAAAGGATTATGATATTGCTAAGAAATTATTAATTATTGATAATAATCCTACATTTGTAGATTTTAAAGATAATTTTTTACTATGTCCAACATATAATTATATTCAATTCACTAATTTATGGGAAGGTTTATCCAATAAAGAATATTTTAAATGTAAAGAATTGAAAAACTTTGTAATGAAAATGGTAGTACAGAAAAAAATGCATAATATTAAACAAACTACAAAACCAGAAAAACAAGAAAAGCTTTATAAATGGCTTTATAAAAAGCACAGAAATATTAATAAATATAATTGTAATTATATCAATGATACATTTTGGAGAGATATTACTGTATTAATAAGACATCATAGTATCAAGGAATATAACAAAAAAATAATTATGTCAATGCAAAAAAGTATAAAGAATTAGTATTATTTTTAATTAAATGATATATATAAGTTTTGATATAGGTGTTAAAAATTTGGCATTATGTATACTCAAAAAAACCAATAAGATAGAAGTTCTTGATTGGCGTATTATTGCATTAGCGGATAGTAAAAAAGAGCTAAAAGGTATTGATGATATATGTGATCGCGTTTATTATGAAATGGATAATATTGTAGGTTTTTTAAAAGAACAAGAAATTAATACAATAGATTATGTACTAATTGAAAACCAACCTTCTAATTTAAATGGTGTTATGAAAACAATACAACATATTATTTATAATTATTTTAGTTTAATAAAACATTGGGATAAAGAAGTAGAAAACGTGGTATTAGTTAATGCTTCTTTAAAATCAAAAACACATGATTATGTATCTGAAATAAAACCTGATGAAAATGTTGGAAACAAAAATGCCAAAAATTTTAGAAGAACTAAATATCTATATAATAAAAAGCTAAGTATTGATATTTGCCAAAATTATATTAAGGATAATCAGCGATTACTTGATATCTTTGTAAATAATAAAAAGAAAGATGATTTAAGTGATGCGTGTTTACAAGCAGTATCATATATTAGAACAAATATCAAAAATGAACCATTAGATAATTATAATTTATTATATTAAAATGAATATATTACTAATATCAATGTATAGCGATAAATGGAACTGGAAAAAGCAACATAAATTATATAGAAAGGCTATCGGAAAAAATGCTAAATTAATTATAAAGAGATATTATGATAAAGCTGGTATTAGAAAAGTTTTAAATAGTGGAAAAATAAACGGAATAATTATAAGTGGTTCTGATTATTTTGTTCTTAAAAAAGGTTCGCCTACTGTTCCCAATTTTGTATTTAAATATAAAATACCAATATTGGCTATATGCTATGGTTTACAATTTTTAGCAGCTAAAACAAATAAAAAAAATATAAATAGCTTTAAAAATGGTATGAAAACTTATACTAAAAATATTAAAATGTATTATCCTTTTAATGTGAAAACTTTGACATATACATATTTTCACCAAGATTATTTAGTTGGTATAGGAAAAAAATATAAGGTTATAAAAAAAATGGGAAATAAGATAGTTATAACATATAATAAGTCAGATAACATTTTTGGTATACAGTTTCATCCAGAATATATTACAAAAACAGGTAGAATATTTTTTAAAAACTGGTTTAATTTTATAAAAAATAGTGCGTAATCTAATATATATATAAATTATTGTAAATATATAAACATTTAGAACTCAAATAATATATAATATGTCTTTAATATCAAATTTAAATAGTAAAACTGATGATTTAATAGAATTAAATAAAGATAGTTTCAATAATAATTCTTTTAATTTTAACATACCTAAAAATAATGGTATGAATAAAGGTGGTTTTATAGACGACGGTCTATTTAACAAGAAAAAAATTAGTGACGATGTTATATCTATGTCTTCTCGCTCTTCGCGTGCTAGCAGTTCTGCTGGGAATAGTAATTATGATAAAGCTAAATATATGAAAAATATGAAAAATATATATAAAAATAAAAAGTTAAATCGCGATAACGATATGGATAGTACATCTGGTAGTGATGCTAGCAGTGTAAGTGGTCGCAGCGATGTTAGTGGAAACAGCAGTAGTAGCGGTGATAGCAGGGGTAGTGGGGAAAGACGTAATAGAAATAGCGATGACACAAGTGAAAGTGGAGAAAGTGGAACATCTCAAAGTGGTAGCGAAAGTTCAAGTGGAGAAAGCAGATTAGCAAAAAGAAAGCATATGAGTGCAAAAGATATTGTTAGAAACGAAATTAACGAAAAGCGTGAAATTATATATCAACTTGAACGACTAGAATCTAAGGGTTTTAAATTACCTTTCAAGTTTAATATGAATTCTGACTTGGATGAAATGCATTCCGAGTACAATCGTATTGTTAGAGAAAAGGAACTTGATGGGAGCGTAAGATTCCAACAAAAAATGTTAATGGCATTTGTTTCCGGATCTGAATATATGAATACTAGATATGATCCATTTTCAGTTAAATTAGACGGTTGGTCAGAGCAAGTCAATGAGAATATTAATGATTACGATGATATTTTTGAAGAATTACATTATAAATATAAGTCATCAGGAAAGAAAATGGCACCGGAATTAAGATTATTTATGTCTTTATCTGGAAGCGCATTTATGTTCCATTTAACAAGCAGAATGTTTAAAGAACAACCTATGCCTGATGTAGAAAATGTATTAAAATCAGATCCCGAATTAATGAAACAATTTCAAAATGCAGCTGCTAAACAATATATGATGGGTGGGGGAGGTGGTGCTCCAAATATTGCCGCTCCAAAACCAACACAAAGCAGTATGGGAGGAGATAATATGGGGTTATTTGGAATGGTAAGTAACTTGTTTGGTTCCTTAAATAGCGATCCTATATCATCTGAAATGCCGAGATATCAACAAAATAATTTCAGTAATAAATCAGCAAATGATGTAGATAATATCATAAATGATGTTCATAATAATATATCTGTTGAAGATGATATAGATAATCGTATAGAAACTCTTTCTGTTAGCGACGAAGAAATAACATCAATAATTGAAGATACTGCTGATATTCAAATATTAAAAAAATCAGGAAAAAAGGGAGCTAATACTCGTACTTTAAATATTTAAATGTTTTTATCTTTTTCTGCGGATATTAGTTATTTTTTTAGCACTTTTTTTAACAAAGCTGCCTACATCTTTGACAGATCTAGCGATTCTGTCAGGAGTAGATTTTAAGGTACGCATTGGGTTACGGATAGTATTTTCTATCTCTTCTTCGAATATTTCAATGCGAGATAATAAGTTGCTTAAAGTGCTTAATAAGATTGGAATGATGATTATAGTGAATAATAGGGTTAAGAATAAGAATAAAGATATCATAGTGCCAATGGCGATGATATCTCTAGACATGTCTTCCGAACATTTGCATTTTTCATTAGTTAAATATTTAACATAGTCGAATGCATAGTAGATATATACAACAAATAGTAAGAAGAATACGAAAGTTGCGATAGCTACTAATTGTACAATTATACCACCCATACTTTTAGCAACAGATTTTAAGGAAACAAAAGCAGTTATAAAGAAGTATATTAATGCAATTATTGTGAAGTTTTTGATGAAATCCTTGTTAGGATGTTCGGAACATTCACAACCGATATTTTCTAACTTGTATAAATATGTGTATATTATTAATAATAATATAACAAATATCATTTGAATTATTAAGCTACTGTAAAAAGATAGATTGTTTTCTTCCCTCATGATTTTTAACGTTTCTTACTCTATATTATAATATAGAAATTATTTATTTTGTAAATCTAAAATATTATAAATTAAAAACTTTGTAGAATTATTAAAGTTTGAAATATCTATTTCTTTAATTTTATCAATTATTTCCGGAGTTTTTGTTACACTCAATATTTTAAATAATTGTTCAAGAAAAATATCTAGAATATGTTTATATACCTTCTTTTCTTTTAGAATATCTATCGTATGTTCAAATAATACTTCTAATAAAAAATGAATTTCACTTAACTTAAACTTTATCCATATTTTATTAAGATTATTTATATTTTTTTTCCACTTAATATAATCGCAGTATAAATCATATTCATCATTCAATAACAATATATCATTATCATAAATTGTTTTTGGAGGATCCCATTCCCGTAATTCTATGTAATTCTTCCATTTAGCGTCAATATTATCTTGTAAAATATTTTCATCAAAAAATGTTAATATATTTGTGTATAAGCAGTTTTCATTAAGCTTTATATATTCCCATATAATCTCGAACACGCTATTTTTTTCATTTGCTTCAATTATTTCTTTAATGCTTTCATATATAGTGTTCTTATTTTTTGTAGTTATTTTATTCAATAATCCTACTAATTTACGTTTTAACATTGAGTTATCGGTAAAATCTGGAATTATAATATGAAATCTATTTTTTGTTGTAATAGGTTTTTCTTTTTTATTATAATTTTTTTTTACCCATATCATTTTAGGGTCATAATATGATTTAAAACAACTATAAGTATCATTAAGTTCAACTGCCTTATTTTTGATATTTTCCGGTATTTCTTCTATTTGATTATATCTATCCTGAAAATATGAAATATCTATTTTAATAATACTATCATTCATTGTATTATATAATACTATATAAATAATCTTATATAATTAAATACATAAGGCAATAATAATATATATTATAAAATGACTATTGCTATTCAAAGCATTGAATCGTTTAGTGATTTTGTAAACAAGTTGGAAGAAGTTTATAAAAATCAATTAATTTACCGTACTTTAATAGTTTATGGTAATGAAAAATACGTATCTATTTACAAATATATGTTAGAGCAAAATAATAATAGTGTATATATTGTCAATAATAAAAAAGTAGATTATGATAAATTAGATTGTAGAATTATAATGGTAAATGATAAAAAAATAAAAGATTTTGTAGAAAAAAATGGTAGAGAATTTTATAATTTGGTTATGTATACACCATGTAGTAATAGTAATAGCAATAATAAAATATAATTATCTAATAATATTTTAGATAGAATATTAAATGGTGAAAAAATCGTTTAAAATAGAATATGTTATATTAGCTACTTTTGTGTTGATTGTGTTTGTGTTATTATTAAATAGTAAAAATATATGTGAAGGATTTTTTAGTGAAAAAAAATATAGTTTAGAATATTTTTATATGGATGGTTGTGGACATTGTGACCAATTTAATAAAAGCGGAATATGGGATAAATTAGAAAAAGCTCATTCTGATAAATGTGAATTTAAGAAATATAATATGAAAGATAAGATGGATAGAGTCAAAAAGTTTGATATTCAAGGATTTCCTACAATATTACTTGTAGATAAATCTGATAATAAAGATAAAGTGGTAAAGGCATTTGAAGATGCTAGAACATATACTAATTTAGAAAGATTTATTAATAATATATAAGATATTATTAAGGTATTGATATAACAATAAAAATGGGAGGCGGATTAATGCAGTTGGTTTTAACCGGGCAAATGGATCAATATATTACAAGAAACCCATGTATCAATTATTATAAATATGTTTATAAAAAACATACTAACTTTGCATTAGAAAGTTATGAAACACCACCAATAAACAATGCAAATGGTGGTTTTTATCAAAGTGTAAAAATGACGTATAAAATTGAACGTCGTGCTGATTTATTAACGAATATGTATTTGTCATTTAGGTTACCTAATATATATTCTACTAATGAAATGAGATTCAGATGGGTTGAAAATCTTGGATATAATTATGTTGACCGCGTTGAACTACTGATAGATGGTAATACAATTGAAACATTGTATAGCGATTGGATGAATATTTGGAATGAACTCACAAATAAAGATGGAATTGAATATAATAAATTATTAGGTAACGTAACTGAAATCATAGCACCTTATAGTTTTCAAGCAAAATATACATTTGTAAATAATAAACTTTATAATATCAATTATCCTGTTGCAACTTTTTCAAGCTTGACACCAAGTATAAAGTCGCGCGAAATACAAATACCTTTAAATTTCTGGTTTACTAGAAATCCTTCATTGGCACTACCATTATTGAAGTTAGCTAATAATGAGGTTACACTAGATGTATATACAAATCAGCGAGGTGTAGAATCGCTCTATAAAGTTTGGACAGATAAATTAAATACATATGTTAGCAGTAGTTTCTATAATGAGCTACATAATGCGAATATATCTATACAAAACTTTATAAAAAATAAAAATCATGATGTACAAAATAAGCTACATTTGACCTATGTATTTTTAGATAGCACAGAAAGAAGTAAAATGCTTCTGGAAACAAATAGTATGGATTATATTATTGATACAGTTAAAATGTCAACAGCTAATGTTGATACAGTGTCACAATCAACAGTTACTTGTGATATTAATAATGCCAATAATCATATTAAAGAAATTATATGGTTTTTAAGACGTACTGATATGATACCAAAATATAACAATTATATCAATTATACTGGATCACCTATATATGCTGAAAATATGCATATTATGAATAGTGCTGTTATTAAATGGGCAAATGATACTAGTCGTGCTGATTATAACGCGGAGTATTATAATAATATTCAACCATATTATTATCATACTAATATACCAAGAACAGGTATATATTGTTATTCATTTGCTCTATTTCCAGAAAAGGTCAACACATCAGGATCATATAATAATTCGCAAATTAAAACATCTGTAACATTTACAACGAATGATTTCAGTAACGATGAAACATTTAATGGAATTCAAAATGCTACAAAAGCTGTATTAGGTCAAAATTATAATTATGATGTTTTGTATGAAGCTAAATTTTTTGTAAAAGAAATTAATGTACTTTCTATAATAAATGGTAGTGCACAATTAAAATTTATTTAATTTTTTTATTCTTTCAAAGTAGTAATAAGTAAGAAATGGACTTATTTGTATTAATAATATTATTATTAGCTGGGTTTATTATAAAATATTTAATAGATGTAATATCATCTCTAAGCAAGGAAATTAAAGAGATTAAAAATAAATGCATTATGCCATCTGCCACTAAAAGTTTAAAATCTTCCGAATCACCTATTAAAAAGATGAATAATGATGTTAAAAAAGGGTTATCATATTTCAAAAATTATTTTAACTAAAATACATATAAATAATATAACCTTATATACATTAATAACTTATCAAATATGCCTAGAAAACCCAAAAATCATGATGAAAAAGCAATTGAAATAAAAAAAAAAAAGAACTTAATGAATACAATGGTAAAAGATGTAACACTTATAGAAAATGAAGATATTATATTACAATTGCCAATTACTGAGGATGATAGTAACAAAGAAGATAATTTAGTAACACAAGAGGCTCCAAAGCCTTATGAACCTGATTGTTTTTATCTAAATGAATCAAATCATTATAATAATATTCAGGACAATAATTTAGAAAATATAGATACTAATAATGAGTTTATGTTAGATTATGGCTATACAAAGAATATACTTAACAATAATAATAATTGCTATTGGTGTTGTCACCCAATTGAAAAACGCACATACGGTATGCCATATAAATATAATGTTAAGACAGATACCTATGTCTCATTTGGTAACTTTTGCTCATTAGAATGTGCAAATGCTTATAATTTTTCTTCTCATTGTGGAAGTGATAAAGTTTGGGAAATAAATAGTTTAATACAGATGCTTAGTAAACATTATGGATGTAATAAAGCTATTCGCCCTGCTCCATCACGTTATTTATTGAAAATTTTCAACGGTCCACTTACAATTGAAGAGTTTAGAAGTAGTCATTTAACAAATGACAAAACGCACATTTTAAATTTACCACCAATGATAACAACTACACATAATTATGAAATAGTAAATACATCATATATCAAAAATATAACGGATAATATTAATAATCAAGGTAAAGAATCCATAGTGTCCAAAAATGCAATTGAAAATAAATTAAAACTAGTAAAATAAAAAATGATATAAGGGCTATAACCTTTATTTATTACGTACAATGTCGGAAATTTACTTTTCTCCTTATAGAATTTCAACAATTACTTGTAATGCAAATATTGGCATCAATACAAATATTAATTTAAATGTATTATTTGATAATATTAGTATTAAAGAAGAATGCTTTGATAATAATGAAGGTATAGTATGGATTCAATTTATGAAGGATGGTGAAGATGTTTCTCGTGGTACTTATCCAAAAAAACGTAGAAAAAGTAAAAAAGATAAGGTAAAGAAAAATCGCTTTGATAACCAAGTAACTATAATTTACATGTTTAATGATAAATATATTCCTAATGTAAAAATATTTAAAAACGGTAATATACAATTAACTGGTATCAAGGATGTTAAACATACTGAAATAATTGTTAATTATATTATTGAGAATATAAAGAATATTTACAAAAATGTAACAAAAGAAATAGTTGCTGCAGATACTAATGTAGATAAATTAGAGTATCAAAACTTTAAAATAAGGATGATCAATACTGATTTCAAAGTTTACTGTGATCCTGAGATGACTAAGGGATTTGAATTAAAACGTAAAGAAATTCATAGAATATTTATTGGGGATGAATATAATAATAAATGTTCATTTCAACCTGGAATATATCAAGGTGTCAAACTAGAATATTTCTGGAATAGATTTAGTGATCATAAGAATGGTATTTGTTGTTGCCCGACGAATTGTTACGGCAAAGGTAGTGGCAATAAAATAGGTGAATGTAAAAAGGTAACGGGAGCATTATTTGAAAGTGGTAGTATACTAATTACGGGAGGAATAACTTTTGAGCAAGTTAACGAAACATATAAGTACATCTGTGATTTTCTTAGAAAAAATAAGGATAATATTAAGAAACCTCAACCAAAGGTTTCGTTAATGTGACAGCTAAAATTATAATTATCGTCAGTTAAATTATATTTTTTATATAATTCAGTATATACTGTATTATTACCAGGTCTATTATATGATGGTATATGATGACTAGCATAGAATTGAGCACTAAATGATACAGCATCAGGTTCTACGTAAGGTGTTAAATAAGTATTACCCCACGGTTTCTTATCAAATAGCACATCACCGGTATATAATCCTGCATTTTTAGGAGGAGGAGGTACAGGAACATCAGGGGAATAATCTAACTCTGTATATTCTAATTCGTTTTTCATTATTGATATCTCTATTTATATTAATATATTAGAAAAAAGAGTATTTTGAGTACATAATTTTATTTTTTTATGATTTTTAATAATCTTTAAGAATTTCAAGATATCTAGATAATTATGTACTCTTTTTTCTAAGCATATAAAGAAGATAATAATATAAACATTATATAAATGGGTAAAAAAGATAAAAAGCAAAAGACACATGACGAACACGATTTTGTTAAAGACGGTATGGAAACTAATGAAATAAGAATTATAGTTCAAGATATTATGCTATATATTGAAGAAAATAGAAATAAAATAGAGTTTAAGGAGATTATTGCTAGTTTAAAAGATAATATTGATAGAGTTGAGTTTTTTGAAAAGAGATATCCGATGTTATATCAAATGGTAACAAAAGAAGAAGGCTTTGAATATCAAAGCTTAGAATACTTTTTAAAAATGCGAGAAGATATTATACAAAATCAAATGACTACCGATGAGGCTTCAAAAATTGTGGGACAACAGTGGTTTGATAAATATTGTAAAAATAAGGTAGATAAATAAAAAATTGATATAAGACTTATAAGATTATTAGTAATTACTATTATGAATTCTTCTCTACCTGCAACCAGTTTCCCCAAACATGTCAACGAACTCATTTCTGAGACCTATGATATTTACAACAGTATCAATGATGATAATAAAACATATGCTAACTGTTTAATTATGGTATTAAAAAAATATCATCTTTGGCCCAATATTAAGGTAAAGAAATTCAAAAACCGTTCTGATATTATGTTGCTACATAATAATTATAAAATGGGGGAAGTATATGAATATCGCGAGCTTTATGAGCAATGTCGCAGTATCGTACTAGACTTTACTCTATCATTTAATAATAATATCGTGGTAACATACGCTAATTCTATTCCAGTACGCAGCGATATTAATACATATATGGCAAATGTTTACAGCGACCAAGATAAATGTTATGAGGCCTATGATGGCACAATGATTACTATATATAATCATAATGGCGAATGGCATTTTGGAACATCAAGCTGTCCTGATGCTAATAGTTCTAAATTCTCGCATCCAACAAAAACACATGGTAATATGTTCGATGAAATCTTGTATAAATATTATGGAAAACAACTCACGGAACAAGAGCTATCATTGGCACCATATGAAGTATCAAATATTCTAAGAAGTAAATTTGTCACACCATTGAACCCAGAAATGGCTTATGAGTTCATCATTGTTCATCATGAAAATATTCACATCATTGATTATACCAATGTTCTGGGTGAAAATTATAAAGAACTTATTCACGTTAATACTAAAAATAGAAATACGCTTGTAGAAGAAGATATTCATACAACACGACTTCAAGCTTATACAGAAGTTGGCATCAATTATCCAAAAGAGTTTACAAACGTAACAGAAGCACTTGGATATATCAATGGTAATCCATATAGTTATGGACTAATCATTAAAAAGAAACTAGATGATTCAGTTAAACTCTATAAAGTATCTACTGATATCATTAACTATCGTGAAGAAACAGATCCATGTCATCCAAATACCTGGATGAATATTCTTAGCGTATATATGAAAAATAAACAAGATTATACTATCAAGGATTATATTAGTAATTATGTTCCAAATATTGTACTACCCATCGATAATAATGGTAGACATATTGACCCAACATACCTAATTCACACGCTAATTTCTACTATCAAAGATAGTCTCTATAACTATTATGTGTCTACAACAACATACTTTCCAAGATATGGTAGATATAAAATGAATAAAGATTTGGATAAACAGTTTCCTCCAATTATTCAATATCATCTCGCACAACTTAGGAATCTCCAAGTTACAACTTACAAAGAAAAGATGATTACATCAGCAAATGTATACTATTATCTTTGCCAATGCAATGATATCAAAAATATCAAGACACTAATTCAATTCTTTGCATCTAACCCTATTAATGAAATGAATCCAAGGACATCAATGTGTTTCGCAATTATGAATAGTCTCATTTCATAAAATATCCTATTATATTAGAATGAGCTACTTTTCAACACAAGGTTGGGTTTATATTGTGATTAGTATAATATCTACAATCATTGCTTTAATTTTAAATATTTATATGGAAGGCATTGGATTATATATGTTTGCATATTTAATATATATTTTAGTTATATTATTAACAGCCTATAATATAACATGTTTAACATCAGGTGAATGTCATTTGTGGAGTTGGATAGTAACTATATTATCAACATTACCAATGATATTAATAATAATACTAGCTATATATGGTATTGTAACAGGTTCCAATTAATTAAATTCTTTTTTTATAATAGATTAATGAGTTCAACATATTATCTCAAAGATTTTTATGATGATATTAAATCGAAACAACAAGATTTAATAAATAATCATTCAACGTGTTGTCAAACAGGGGGCTATTCTGTATTAAGTCAACAATTTGATAAACTTAATGCACAACAACAGCTTAATAATATTAGAAGAGAAGTTCAGGATGAACTAAATAATAAAATAAAAAATATAATGAAAAAAATGCAAGTAGGTGGTCAAGTAGGAAGTGGTAAAATGACACTTTATGAAAATATCAAATTATTAAAACAAATGATAAAAGAACAATGCAAAATTGAAAAAAATCTATTAAAAAATATTAAGAAACAACAAAAATGTATAAAACAAAATAAAGTAGAATATTTGCCATCTTATCAAAGTGATTTTAAAGATGAAATAAAACGTGCTAATACTATGCATAAAGATATCAAAAAATTACAAGCACATATCAATAAAATTATAGTAAAAAAAGATATTAAAATAAAAAGTAAAGAAACAGATAGATTACTCGCTGTAAAACAAGAAGCTAAGGTAGCTACACTAAATAATTTAAAAAGTATAATAAATAAAATTAAACAACGCTAATTATTTTTTTTAAAAAATTGATATATAAGATATAGATTTTTATTAATATATAAGTAAGGACAGCATGTTTGAAAATTACACCTTTGATATTAAAGATCCCACTAATAACCATAGTTTTGAAATTAATAATATGGATTTAGCGATTGTAAATGGATTGCGACGTACTATTCTAACAGATATACCAATTCCTGGTGTAATCGGGGAAAAGTTGGATAAAGATGAACCAACTGTAAATATAATTACTAATACTGGTGCTTTACACAATGAGTTTATTATTCATCGGATTGGACTAATCCCTATATGTTTATCCGAAGAAGAAATTGAATTATATGAAGATAACAGTCTAAAATTAGAACTAAATGTTAAAAATGAAACTGGTAAAACATTAAATGTTAAAACAAGTGATTTAAAAGCTACTATGAATGGTGAGGAATTATCTGAAAAAAAATTAAAAGAGTTATTTCCGCCAAATAAAGTATCCAATGATAATATTCTAATTACAAGATTACGCCAAGGTGAACATCTACACTTTACTGCAAAAGTTGTCAAACGTACTGCTAGGGATAATGCATCATTTAATCCTGTATCTCTTTCTAACTTTACATATATACAAGACCCATCAGAAGCATCTAAATATGATAATGTCTTGGATAAAGAACGATGTTATTATAAAAATAAATATGGTGATCCAAATAAGTTTAAATTTGATATTGAATATATCAATATAAATGTGGGACCTAAATATTTAATACCAAAATCACTTGATATAATGATTGAAAAGCTAAATACTATCAGACAAGAACTAGTAAAATTAGATTCATCCACTAAAATTAAATTGCAAAAGTTTCAAGATATTGAAGGATGTTATGAATTTATTATAGAAAATGAAGATGATACAATTGGTAATGTAATACAATCATTTATACATAATAAATATATTCGCGAAAAAAGCAAGTTTAATGATACAAATTGTGTATATGTGGGATATATCTGCCCACATCCATTGAAACAACTTATGATTGTTAGAATTACTCTTGAAGATGTTACAGATGATAAAGTTGTCACATCATTCTTTGAAGCAAATTGCAAAGATATTATTGATACATTATCTAATATTAAAATTAATTGGAATAAGTTCTCAATTGAAAATAATGTTTTATAAAATATATCTTTGTATTAAAAGAGAAAGCTATATCTTATAAATGTCTGTTGAAATAGAAAATAATATTTTTACTATTGAAGATGAAGAAATAGACGATATAGAATATTTAGAAATATTGAGTTTAGATGAAATTATAAAAGATAACCCTTTTTTTATTGCATTATCACGCAATGATATATATGAGAACTTACATGAAATGTTTCAAAATAGAAAACGTTCGGAATCCGTTACGCAATTATTTTATGATATATTAGATCACAAAAAATCCGAGAATGGCGATATTTCTGATTATTCTAATTATATCTTTTCATCAGAAGCTATAAAAAAAAACAATGAATTAGAATGGGAAGATATTCAGGATGATGCAACTTATTTTAACAAATTAACTAAACTCAATACTATAAAACATAATGAAGCCAAAAATAGATATTTTTTTGCTATTACTTATGAACCAACATCTAAAAATCTAAAATTCAAACCACCATCCCGTATTAATGCTATGATTGAACCAGAAAATAAAGAATATCCTGTATATTATCCCGTTTTTCCAATCGATGATGTTAATTTACCACTATTATCTGCTTATTATAAAATTCCAACATGTACTGTTAATGATTATGTTTATACTAAGATTGTATCACATTTAAAAAACTCTACTAATATTAATTTAGTAAAAACAGATGGTTTTAATAGTGTCACCAAATTAGTTAAGTCTGTAAAACCTAAAATTGAAGATATTATTGAATATCTCAAAGATTGTTTTGCTCTTGATTATAGTAACATTGATAATATATTTAAAAGATTCGGACATTCATTAGATTTTATAAATGATAAAGATTTTGAAATTTTATGCGAACATATGAAATCTTTAACTAGTTATGAAAAAGAACGCAATAATGTTAATAGAGTATATAGAATAAAGAAGAGCGATATCATAAATAAAAAACTAACCTTTTTTAAAAAACTATCATCTTCTATTAAATTAATTAAATTAAATGATAAAACAATAAATTTTTTAGCTAATTTAAAAGAATCCCTTGAAGATTATCGTGTTAATAATATTATAGTAGAAGAATTGGTTGATGTTAAAAAACTCAATATATATGATATAATTAATTCAATACATTTCAATGATGCAAATCCAGATGATATACTTAAAAATATAAGGGCATCTCTTAAAAATATTAATATTAATGAAGGCATTGATGCAATTAATAATATTATAGATACACATGAAAATACTGAAAATATCATTGATGAACATGAATATATGAAAGTATTATTAGAATATTCAAGAGATCATATATTTGATTATGATACCGATGGTAAAAAGTATTTATTATCATATCGTGAAGCCAAAGAGATAAAAGAAGGTGCTGATAGAGATAATTATGAAGGTGGCATAGATGATGAATTTATTAACGAAAATCTAGACCTTGAAGAAATGGATAATATTGCTGCTGAATTAGTTGAAAATATTTATGAAAATAAAAAAATAAATAACTTTGATAAATATCTTAAAAACATTACTTATAAAAATGAAGAAGGATTTATAGAATATTTACGCATTATATTGAAATTTCTAAGTAATATAAGTCAATTGTCGCATCTAGAATTAGATTATGAATTACTATGTAATGAGCTTTTTAAATATTACAAAAGTGTACCAACTAAATACAATAGATATAAAAAAGCTTTTAATGAAGCTGAATTAGATATTGAACATAAAGCTATAACAGATTTTATTAAAATTAAACCAAAAATGATTATGGAAGGTATTGTGAAAGACCAAGATCCAAATATTAGCAAAATAATATATGCAGTAAATGAAGAATATATAGAAGCTCTCAACAATATGTTAGCGTTATCAATAGCATCATGGACAGTAAATATTCAAGAAAAAATACTAGATAATACTATTTTAATAGATGAAAACTATTTAAATAATTCTTTTGTTGATAAATGGTATTTATATGGTGCTCCTATAAATAATGCTAAGAATGGTGTGTTACCATATTTACTAGAATGTGTAATAGAAAACTTTAAAGACGATAATGAGTTTGGAGTTGATTTAGATAGTATATCTGATAGTGTTAAAAAATTAATTACAGATAAATATAGTGATATAATTGACGAATTAAAAAAGAAACATGAGATAAATGCTGAAAAAAAGAAGGTGGAACGTGGTTTAAAAGAACAAGCAAAACTCTTGAAAAGTTATAAAGAAGGTAATAAAGAAAAACTAGAAAGGGACTTTGTAAATGCACTTTTATATATGCCTGGTGTAAATTATAAAAAAATACATAAATATTTAGTTGGTTGTTGCTTGAAAAAAATAGATGATTCGTTTGACAATGATGCGGATTTAATAAAAGCAGGTAGAAAAGATTTAATAGCGATTAAGAAATTTTATTCTACTAATAGAGCTACAAATAAAGCAAGAGAATTAAGATATGTTCCTAATCTTGATGGCATCAAGGATGAAATAATGAAAGATAGTAATATTAACAAAATAGATGTTGAAGATTATATTTATGGTATTAATGATAATGAAAACATTGTTTTTGACTGGCTCGAAACAATGTATGATAAAAATCCGTTATTACCTAACAATATCATAGACGAATTAAAAAATAATGCCAAAAATATAAATAAACTAATTGAGACCAATATTAATATAATGGCAAAAACAGCCAGAATTAACAATAAAGATTTAGCTAATAACTTTATGTCAAAACATATCAATATAAAACAAATATTATTAAATATATGTAAAATATTATTTCAATATAAAAAAGAATATGAAGATGATAATATCAATTTGCTTGTTAATAAATCTATTAAATATATCAAAGATATTATAAAGGACATTTATAAATTGAATAAAGTATTAAATGATGATGTTGTTGTTGATATAAATAGAATTAACTTGTATATATTAAGCAGAGCATTATGCTTACCATTTAGTCCGGAAAGCGTAGAAAACGGAAAAATACGTTCAGAAGTAGATTTGCCAAGAGAATTTGTAGAATTAAATTCTAAAAATATTATGAAATATATGCTAAATACTTTTGATGTATCTACCTTTCCAACAATGGAAGAGAATATTGAATTTTTAAATAAGAAGCGAGAAGAAAATAAACAGAAAAAGCTTAGCATATTAAATGATAAAACAGTAGATGAAAATCAACTTATTAGTAATTTAAAGAAGGCAGGAATTAAAAATGATTTAATGAATGTAGAAGAAAATAAGGAAGAAGAGGATATGTATGATATTAATAATATGTATGAAAATGAGGAAAAAAATGAAAAACAATTATCTGCAATTGACGAGGATACAGATGATGAGAGTATGGTGTATGAGGATATGGGATTTTTATACAGCTAATCATACATCTAAATTAGCTTTTGCTAATATTTCTTTTGCACGTTTTATATTTTCTTCACTTGAATCACCAATAGTTACAAGCGATACGTCTTTTTGAGCTAACATTACTGGTTGTCTTCTTGCAATATTATTACCTGATGTTCCATTTAATTGTATTGGAATATGTCTATTGGCGTCTCCGAATAATTTAGCGACATTTGTCTTATTTTTTTGTGGTATGTCTTCAAATGCACAATCTTGTATTAGATTTTCATATTTTAAGTTTATTATGTTAAGTTTTTCTTTAATATTTTCATTATCCTGTTCAAGTGCTTCAAGTTCTTGTGATAATAACATAAATTGTTGTGATAATTTTTTGAATATTTCAAACTTTTCACTTGATTTTATGCTATTTGAAAGAGACATTATAAGTACACTCACAGCGTTTACTACAATATTAGGGATTTTAACAACATTAGCATCTGTACTAATACTATTTATGATACACATAGCTGAACTTGTTAAAACTAATGGTATATTAAAACACATCTTAACATAACTCCAATATGTAGCTGTTCGTGTACATAATAAAGTCATACATTCGCATTTATCTAACAATTTCTCAATATTAATCATTTCACTTTATTATATATTACATTATTTTTTTTGCTAATTTAAATTTAAGTTATTATATTAGAAAGACATGGATATAGAAGTAAAGCCAAGTGAATGGATATTACCTAATCGCGTGGGTTATAATAAATATATATATAAAACATTTCATCCATCAAAATATGATACTAAAATAAAAGATAAATCATGTGAATGTTCAGGTGATAGTTGTGATATTGATATTAAAACAGTATCTTTATTTTCACAACAACGCATTGTAAAAGATTATATGCAATTTGATAGCCCTTATAGAGGTATATTATTATATCACGAACTAGGTTCTGGTAAATCTGCAGCATCTATTGCTGCTGCCGAAGGCTATATTAATAAAAAAAAAGTAGTTATAATGACACCAGCGTCCTTATCTCAAAATTATGAAAACGAATTAATGAAAATATCAACTACGGGGCTAAATTTAAAGAAATCATGGACTATGATAAAAGTAACAAAATCTAACAAAGAAATGATGAAGGCACTTGCAAAATATGCTATTACAGATAAAATAGTAAAAAAAGACGGACATGTATGGGTACCATTATACAATGATGATATAGCTGGTGCAGAAATTGTTGTTGATAAAACTAAATACTCAAAAATACCAAGTAAATATAAAGATACTGTTAATGCAACAATTGGACATATTATAAGAAATCGCTATACTTTCATCAATTACAATGGGTTAACAGCAAAAATGATAAAAGAATTGGGAAAATCTCCATTTGATGATACATTTGTAATAATTGATGAAATACATAATTTTATTAGTAGAATTGTTAATGGATCAAGATTGGCACGTGCAATTTATAATCATATGATGACTGCTAAAAATATTAAGATGGTTTTATTATCAGGTACACCTATTATAAATCAACCTTATGAAATAGCAACTTTAATTAACTTAATACGGGGTCCTATGACATCTTATGAATTACCTTTATTGAAAGCATCAAAACCACCTAATAAAGATGCTATTGAAAAAATATTAAGTGATAATAATCTCTATAAATATGTTGATGAAATACACACTGATAAAGATAATATTAGTATTGTATTATTGACACAAGATTTTTTGCGCAATACAAGTGATAATTCTTCTATCAAAAAAGATAAATGGGATAAATCTGAGAAAAGTATTATTGATGATATCACTAAATCTATAAATAAAACTGATGTAAAAGTTTCTATTAAAAGCAAAGTGCAAAATTACTATGCTCTTCCAAACATTGCTGATGAGTTCAATAAATTATTTGTTGATGATACAGATCCAGAAAATATTAAAGTTAAAAATGAGGATTTATTTAAGCGACGTGTCTTAGGTATATTAAGTTATTATAAAACAACTGGTTCAGAATTCTTTCCTAGAATGTTACCAATGAATTTCAAATATCTTAATATGACTGGTCACCAATTAAGTAAATATGTTGATGTAAGACGTAAAGAAATGGAAATGGATGATAGAAAAAAACGTTTTGGCAATAAAGGAAATGCAGATGTTAATTCCGTGTACAGAGCATTTAGTAGAATGGTTTGCAATTTCGTATTTCCAGACAATATTAAAAGAGCTTTTCCACAAGATATACGTATGGTGATGAAAAAAGAGCTAGCTAAAAATGATGATGATGACGACGATGATGTAGAAGTAGATAAAAAAGATATTAATAAAGCTGTTGCTGCACAGTATGAAAAACAACTAGATGATGCTATGAGTAAATTAGAAAAAAGCGATGCTATTGAAGTAGATAATTTAAAGAAATTTTATAGTCCTAAGTTTGCTGAAATGTTGAAAGATATGAATGAATCCCCGGGAACAGTATTGGTTTATTCGCAATTTCGCATGGTAGAAGGATTAGGTGTATTGAAAGAAATAATGAATAGAAACGGATATGTTGAAATAAATGTAACAAAAAATGAAGATTTTGGATATATATTAGAAGACATTGATATTTTTGATAAAAAATACGACGGTAAACGCTATGTTGTTTTCAATGCAGATAGAACAAAAACAAATATACTTATGAATTTATTTAATGGAGATTTTTCGTTGTTACCAGATAATATAAGAATGCAAATTGAAAATATAGATAGCATTGACCAGAGATATGGGAAATTAGTAAAAACTATGATGATTACACAATCAGGAGCAGAAGGTATTTCTCTTAAAAATGTTCGTCGTGTATTGGTAACAGAATATTTCTGGAACTCTGTTAGAATAAATCAAGTCATTGGTCGCGCAGTAAGAACATGCAGTCATGTTTCATTACCAAAGCAAGATCAAAATGTAGAAGTATTTATGTATATAATGAAATTGACAAAAGAACAATTGGCTAATAATCCAACTTTAAGAAAGAAGGATAATGAATTAACAACAGATGAACATATTTTACATTTGGCTCAGAAAAAAGAGAAACTAATTAACTCATTTTTAAATATGTTAAAATCATCATCGATCGATTGTGTAACTCATTCCAAGAAAAATAAACCCTTAGAAAACGGTTATAAATGCTATAATTGGCCTATAAATGTAAACGATAATAAATTAGCATATACTGATAATATTGCGGCGGATAATAAAATACAACAACATCAGAAATATCAAAAAACACGTAAAAATAAGGGTAAAGTGGTTAGCAAAGATGGTGTTAAATATGTTATGATGGATGGTAAATTATATGATTATAATAGTTATGTCAATGCGGGTTTATTATATCCTGCTAATATATAAATAAAAAATATATTATTTTAAATAATAATTATATGGAAGATACAATGAAATGTATTTGTAGGAATAAAAAAACTTTTAAAATATGTAAAAGGTATTCTAAGTATGATTCTGTATTTTGCAGATATCATAACAATAACAATGAATTAATTTATAAAATATTTCATAAAATATTTGGAAATAAAACTTATATATCAATGAATGATATTTTTAATCTGTATAAATATATTACGGATAATATAAATATAATTGATTATCAAGAGGAAAAACCAGGTTATTTATTTATTGAATTGCTTAAAAATATACCTTATAAAATATTATTGTTGATATCTAAGAAATATTTAGAAGAAAAAAAAAATAAAAAACAAGATTTGTTTAATTATCTACATGATCTTAATGAAAAAACTTACAAAATAAATAGTACACAAAAATTAGGATTATTTCAAGATAAATACAAATACTATTTATTATCACGGGATATTAATAAAAATGATATAATTAATACTGATGATTTATTTTCGTGCGAATATATTAAAGATATACCAGATAATAGATTATTTATAATTAAAGATAGTAATGGAACATATGGATTTGATGTTATAGAATTAGAGCATTTTATAAGTAATTGTAAAGATGAAGATAAAGAGCCGTATAATCCATATACGCGAGAGAAGATATCTAGTGATATAATATGGAAAATTAATAAATTTATGGAATATAACAACATATCGCGTAGGGAGATTGGATATAATTGGCAAAATAATATGCATGCATTTACTGATTTATCAATAGAATTAGAAAGACGTGGATTTTATAATAGTCCTGACTGGTTAAATAAAATGTCAAATGAAGATATTTTAAAGACTATAAAGTATTTTAGGGATTTTTCAACATCTATTGAAGAAAGTAATAAGTATTTTAGAGATATTGCTGATGATGATATTGTGTTTAATTTTTGCAAAGATGGAATAAAAATGTTAAAGGAGTGTAAAAATGATTTATATGTTTTATGCTGTAATTTCGTAAAAGCACTTGCTATGTGTTCTAATGATTTTTATGAGAATATACCATCGTGGATGTCGGGATTAAATACTTCATCAATATTATCAAGTGTATTTTCTATATTGGGTAATGATTCATCTATTGATGGTAACATGTCAGAAGGTTTTACATTTAGTGGATTTTCTAATTTAGGTCAAACATTAAATAGTCCAAATAATTTTTTACTATATTATTATGTAGAATATATGTAATAAATGAATACATATAATAATAACGATATCAAGTATACTCCTGATTTTGTATACACTCCTCCTTCAGCATTGCAACCAAAAAAAAAAACTGAAAGTGTTATGGACAAATATATATGTAAATTTAAAACAGCTTTTTATGGTGGATTATTTTTTGCTATATTATCTTTGCCGATAGCTTATAAAATATTAGATATGATTGCAAAATTGATATCAAAAAATATAGAAATATTTGACGAAGATTATAATGAACCTCAACCATTAGGTAGATTTATTATGTCAATTATAGTTATAATAATATTATTTATACTATAAAAAAATAAATATTATATAATACAAACAGTTTAAATTATATTTTATTTCTTAGTAGCTTTCTTAACAGGAGCTTTCTTTACTGTCTTAGGAGGCTCTGGTTCTTCTTCCTCTTCTTCGGCTGCCTCGACTGCTTCTTCTTCCTCTTCTTCCTCTTCTTCCTCTTCTTCATCCTCTTCTTCATCCTCTTCTTTTGTTTCTTTTTCTTTCGCTTTAATTGCGTCAGTATCTACTTCAATATCTTCTTCATCCTCTTCATCTTCTTCTACTACATCGTCATCACTGTCTGGGATAAATGTAGGTTTTGAAGAATTTGATTGTTGAAACTTGCCAGATACAATCTTCCAACTACAACCAAACATACCAGCCGAAAACCAAATACCATTTAGTTGAATGATAAATTGTGCACGACCACCTTTAAGATTTCCTACATATTCTGAGAAATTAATATCATTATTATCCATATCATAAGCATCAAACTCAAATTTGCTTTCAAGTGGATTATAGGGGATCTTTGCCTTGAATGTTGGTGGATATTTATTAGCAATTTCACCAGTTTCTTTATCCTTATCGTGCTTGATAATATGAGAAAACATATTGGATACTGTGTCTTTGTTTCCACCATAATTATTCTTGAACCATGCAAGACGATTGGCAAAAGCATCATCAATAATTTTTTCTTCAAGCTCCTTCATTTTATCATGAAAGACTTTAACTTTTGGATTTTCATCAATACCCTTAAATGATACAGTGATATCATACTTGGGAGGCTCATCTTTGCGCTTAGGATCATCTTTGATAAACTTCTGATTATCATTAACGCCATAAGGAATATTCATTACAGGAGTTTGAATATTGATTTTTGAGCCAGAATAATTAACATATACTGATTTAGCACCCGATTTCATAACTTTAAGCTCGGAATACTTGATTTTGTTGATGTCGAGGTTCTTGGGAAGGAGCACGTTCATTGTTATATATGTATCTTGGATATTCTTTATATAAATATAAGACTATCAATTTTTATTTTTCTTGTATTAAAAATATAAAATTTAAAATAAGTAGAAATATATGGGTAAAAATGGAAAGATACTGACAAAAGAACTTTTTAAGATATTGGATATATCTTTACCAGTATATAAAACGCGCTGTGGATTAAAAATGATTAAGATAGAAAATGTATTTTATAATATATATGACACAAAAACAATAAATAAAATTAAAGATCAAATGGCTATTGATAAAAAATATGAATTAGAATATGTATTTATATAATGATTTCATAAGAATTAATAATAAGGTTTTTTATAATATTTCTTGAAAATTTTAAAATATTTATTTTATTTAAATCATAACGTATTGCATAATTTATTACAGCTTTATCTATACCATATGCAAGTAGTATAGCATTTAAATCATAAGTTGTCAAAGTATCCAAATAGTTATCCACATATTGATTAATTGTATCCATTAAAATAGTTTCATTATTCTTATTATTATTACTATCTCTATGTAGTTGTCTATAAATTTCCTCACTAATATCATATACAGCCTCATCAATATTTACTTTCATAACACATTTGTACAACATCCTAAAATATAAAAATATATACACATATAATACATATATCATTTTTTAGAAATTGGCGTGGATTTCGAGCATTTTCTCGACATAATATTCGTATAAATTTCCAAACTTCATTATACTTGCGGGATTATCGGGATACTTTGCAAGATTATCCCAGTTTAGATCAATAAACGGCATTGTACTATCGGAATAATCTGCAATGATATCCTTGGTTAGCTCAATATCAAGCATATCAAGAAGATTTTTGTATTTTTCTGCAATTAATACATCTTCTTTTTCAACGTTGTAAAGAACACATGTTTTAAGAAACTCCAAGTAATCTGACACAATCACATAGTTAAACTCTTTCCTTGCTATGTCTGAAAACTTATTATATTTTTCAACGATTTCCGTGTAATAAATATCATAGCTAACCGTTTTTTTTTTACTATTTTTGCGATTTTGAAACATAGTATATTTTGCCATAATAATCATCTCGATAATATTATTATATACTAGATTGCACAACTCGCGGCCATTATCAATCTCAATTGGAGTAATAATATTACTTTGTTCAATGGCTGGCTTGTAGGTACAAACGAGCATCTTGGCTTTTTCAACTGTGATATCATCAAAGCTTTTCTCGTTGTTGAAGACGATGTCGAAGACAAGTTCCATGTTCACGTTCATGATGTTGGTAATATACCTTTATACCATAAATAATCAATTTTTTATTATTTAAGAACAATTCTATCTTAAAATGAGTACATAATTCTCTAAATCTATTGAAAATCTTAAAAGTTAATAATATCTATTATAAAATAAAATTATGTACTCATTTTAAAAATTGATATTATGCTCTTATATATAAAAAACATATCATAAAGAATAATGACTAGCGAGAACAAAGCTATCCAACTCGGTCTCTGCTGTCTTAACATTGAACTAAGAGAATGCAAGCCAACAGTATTTTCTTCCCGCAGTGTCATTTTAAAAACACTCATTGAAAAAGGTGTGGATAATTTAAAAAATAAAATCATAGAAAATCTGCAAGATACTCTAATAATGATGGATTGGAATGAAGCAAATGGTATTAAAGTATTCCGGCTTTCAAGCGAAATGTTTCCACATATTTCTAATCCAAAAGCACCAAATTATACTCTGGACTTTGCAAAAGATTTGCTAAAAAAAATAGGTGAGAAATCAAAGAAATATAATCAACGTTTGACATTTCACCCCGGACATTTCAATTGTATTGGTAGTCCAAATGATGATGTAATAGAACATACTATTCGCGATTTAAATTATCACGCATCAGTATTGGATATGATGGATCTAGGTAATGATTCCGTTATGGTAATTCATGGTGGAGGCATATATGGTGATAAAGAGAAAACCATTGATAGATGGTGTGAAAATTATATGAAAATGCCAGATAATATTAAGAGACGCCTTGTACTTGAAAATTGTGAACGCAATTTCTCAATTGAAGATTGTTTAAAAGTATCTGAACGTGTAAATATTCCTGTGGTATTTGATACACATCATTATGATTGTTATAATATTATGCATCCTAATGAAAAGCTAGATATACCAGCTAACTATATTCCTAAAATCCTAGAAACTTGGAAACGTAGAAATATAAAACCAAAGTTTCATGTCAGTGAACAAGGTGCAGGCAAATGTGGACATCACAGTGATTATATTGAAGTTATCCCTAACTATTTGCTCGAAATACCTGAAAAATATAATACCTCTATTGATATTATGATTGAAGCAAAAATGAAAGAAAAAGCTATATTCAAACTATATGAAAAATACCCCTTTCTATCTTGTAAAAAAATATTTAATTAATTTAAATAATACATCACATAATAGCGGCATCTTCATTCGGTATATTACCTGTTTTATATAAAAGTTTATTAATAACAGATATAGACTCTATTACAATACTTATAATAACAAAATTAATAATTACATTATTTACAATATCTTTAATATTTTTTGGCAATAATTATGAAATAGTTAAAAATGACTTAAATATCTTATTTAAATCATCATATAATAAGTGTTATTATATTGCATTACTTTTTATAACAACTGCGTTTGTATATTTATATGGCCAATATAGCTATATAATTGTTTTTAAAAATACGGAAACAAATATAAGTACAATTGTGATAGCTTGCTACCCTATTATAACTATTTTGCTATCATATTTTTATTTCAATGAAACAATTAATTTATATCAATTTATTGGTATTATTTTAATATTTACAGGCTTGGCATTAATTACAACCAAGCTAAAATAATATGTTATAATTAAGTAAATGACTACAATAGAAAATGATATACTACTATCCAAGACATCAATTTTTGAATCAGTAAATCGTACATTATTTACTGTTGCTGGTGTATCTTTCGCTCTATTGGCAAGTACTCAAACTAATTTATATGTAGATGAAACTGCAAAACTAATAATTAGAGCAGTTGGCTTATTAATGCTAGCATTGATTATAGTATATGGTTTTTATAATGTATCTGATTATAAAAGTTTTATAGATAATTATAAAACAAAAGATGATAATAGTGTTATAAGTATATATACAGACACCAATATAATGATATTATATTGCTTCTTAGTGTTATTGTGTGTTGTAATAGTATCTAATGTATCAATGATGATGTAATTTTACTCTATTTCCTTTGATAAATATTAAATCATATTCGTTCCAAAGAACATTTCTAAATTGTGGAAACATAATATCACCATATAATACATTAGCCATATCTCTTTTTTTTTTATTTTTAAAAGTAAAATCGAAACCTTGATAACATTTTAATAAACATCCAATATTCCATCCATTATCAGTAATGTCTTTTGACATAAATATTTCATTCTCTTGTGCTTCTCTCGCAGTAGAAGGGTAATTTGTAATTGTAAACTTACCTTTCTTAATTAAATATTCAAGGGCTTCTTTATCCATACTAAATATGTAGGTTTGTACATGTGAAAAATATGCATTGTTAATAGTACATCCAAATAATTTAATATTACCTGATAATCCATTTATAAAACTGTCGGTCCATTTTTTATTATTATCTTTTAAATATGGACCAATTATAGTTGAATTTGCAAATATAAATTTATCATAATTTTTATATAGATTGTATTGTAACAATCCCTCACTCCATCCACCAAAATCACGTCCTATATTTTCTCTATTCATAGTGATAACATAGTCTGGTAAATTTAATTTACTAAAATCATAATTTTTATTATTAGCTATAACTATAAAATCTATGTTATCATCTTTGAATATACAATTGTTAAAAAAATTCCTAACATTGTCATTATATTCATGAAATACAAATAGTACTAATACTTTCATTTTATATTAGTTGTAATTAAATATTTATATGTATATATAATAATTTCTAATAAATGCATTTGTAATTATAAATGCTATAAACATGAATAATAGTAATATTATTTTAGTAATATTAATTATCATTGTATCTAAGATATCAATAATAATATTAATAAATATTTCTCTTTGATTTTCGTAATTTTCAATCATTATAGTATTGTGTACCATAATATATAATGGTATTAATCACAATCATTTTTTATATTCTAGATGATGAAAATAATACATTAATTAAAGGAGCAAAAATATTGCCATGTAATCAAAATATTAGTGAAGAAAAAATTGTAAGTATGAAGAATATCAATTTTATTGCAACAATATTCATTGACAGAAATAGATATATAAACATATGAAAAAATCTCTAAATATTTACCATATTTTAACAGAATAATTATAATATACTAGCCTCAACATGTTGAAGATTTTGATAATATTGATAATGACGAATAAAGAAAATACTCATAAATGTTATATAGATGACAACTTTGGTAATTGTAAGATACTTTGTGCTATGAAAAAATAAAATTACTCTAATGCGTAATAAGGATTTTCATTAAGTAAAGATTGCATTTCTTCTGCTTCTTTACGGTCTTCTTTATATTTTTTTATATGATATATACAACAATCATATAATCTAAAAAATAGATTACATGCATACAAAAAGCACATATTATTAATATATATATATAATATTTTTATACCCCCTATGGGACTCGAACCCATAGTCTTTCGATTAGAAGTCGAACGCGTTATCCAATTACGCCAAGAGGGTACAAAAATATAAAAAAATGATTCTATTATTCACTTTTTATAAATATATTAAATATAAGGAATCAAACGCATTAATGACCTATAAAGAGTATATTTTGCCTGATAAAAATAAATTAGTAGCTGGTGTGGATGAAGTTGCAAGAGGTACATTTATTGGTCCAGTAATATCTGCATGTGTTGTACTACCCGCGGAATTTCCAGATGAAAATTATAAAAAAATTAAGGATTCTAAAAAACTATCCGAGAAAAAGCGCGAATTTCTAGCAAACTACATAAAAGAAAATTGCATAACTTATGGAATAGGAGAAGCCACAAGTAAAGAGATAGATGACATCAATATTTTAAATGCAACAATTAAAGCTATGCATCGTGCAATAGATATAGCATATAAAAAGATTAATTTTGATTATTTGGTAATTGATGGGCCAAACTTTAAACCGTATATCCCCCCTGGATATGATAATGATATTATTGAATACGAATGTGTACCCAAAGGAGATTCAAAATATTTGAGCATAGCAGCTGCATCAATATTAGCGAAAGATTATCATACAAAATATATCAAGGATTTAGTGGCAAATAATAATAAATTATTATTATATGATATACAAAAAAATAAGGGTTATGGAACAAAAAAACATCACGAAGCTATATTTGAACATGGTTTAACGGATTTTCATAGAAAAACATTTGGTATATGTAGAAATTATTCTACATTGGAATAACAATCTAATTTACTCCATGATATACCACATGTTTTAGCTAATTCACATTTTAATTTATCTTTACCTTGCTCTTTTTCTAATTTATCTAATAATTCAGGATAAACTTCGTTGCAAATCAATGGATATTTTTTATAATCCTTTGTTTTATCAACAAATAAGGAACCATCAAATGGTGAATTTTCAGTAGCAGAACTACCAGTTCTTTTCCAATCATATTTATAAGCACCTGTTAATTTAGCATATTTTAATAATTCATTGCTTGCATCATAACCATCAATATATTGTCTTTTATCTGTATTTACTTTATTTTGTTTAGATTCTTTATATAAAAATCTTGCATCATTTTCAAGTCTCATTTTATCTGCTTTGTTAATTGTTCCATCATTTTTAGTATTTGAGGCATTTCCACCTAAATCTCGATCAATATTCGTATCTTTACTAGTTGAATTACTAAACTCAGAAGCCATATATAATTTATTTTTACTTTTAAATAAATTATCATTCATTGAACTATATTCAGTTAAAGAACCAAATACCATAGGGTCAGGAACACATTTATGATTTAATTCAGAACCATGTTTTGTTACTATATCTATTTTTCCAGTTGAATCTTTTATTGAATATTCATCATTTGGATTGACCTTTAAAGAACAATTTTCGCCACTTTCTAATGAATGACCAGGGCATTTACCATCACCATCATATTTTATAGTATTATTAATTATAGAATCTTTTCGCGTTTTACTAACTGTTTCCAATTTCCAATAATCAGGGCAAATGGGCATTACATCAAATCCACTTTTTATTTTACGAGGTTGTAATGTAAAAATAGATAAAACTAGATATATTATTATTATTATAGCGCCAATAACATATGTTAAAACGGCTGGTAAAAATTTATCATAAACGTATTCTTTACCCCAATCAGTTAAAAATACAACAGCTAATAGAGCAATGGCCGAAATACCGTAAACTAAACATATCATCCAAGTTCCCTTGTACATATTAGTTTTTTCCTCTTTGAATAATTTAAGCTCTTTTTCATTTGGAACAAACTTTAATTTTGTTTCAGGATCTAATCCAAGGCTTTCTTCATCGTAGCCCCAGGCTGTATCTGCATAACTACTCATATATTATATCTATACTTCTATAATATTATATTATTTAATTAAATCTTTGTAACATCAAGATTTTTTAAACCTTTTCTTGAAGGCATTACGGATCTTTCAAGTGGCACCGGCATAGTGCTAATATCTTTAATATATCTCTGGGATTGTTTTATATTAGATATAATTTCCGGAACACACCATTCAATTACACGCGTATTTAAATCTAAAACTTGCGCAGGAACATTTGTAGATTGATTCTTTGCATGTTGAAAATATATGGATCTCATAACAATTTTTAATTCATCGTCTTTTTGACGACCAATATTATATTCCCCATTAGTATCATTTAATATTTTATTTCTAATACCACTTTGTAATAAATTTATATTTTCCATAGAAAAGAAAACTTTTGATACACCTGTACAATTTAAATTTCTAGATATTATATTTGATTGATGTTCTGTTGCTTTATCAACCGCTTTTTTAATTTTATAATTATTATCTGTATCCATAGCATTTACTCTACCGTTTATTAATTCAGATATTGGATTATCACCATTAAAATTAAAATATTCCATTTCTTCTTATTATATATAATTATTTTCATTTTATATAGTAGTAAATATACATGTCAAATTGTCAAAAAATAAAATATTGTGCTAATGAAATTTTATATCACGTTAAATCTAAGAAAGTTGTAAGTAAAAAAAGCGAAGCTAAAATAGTATTGTTATTATCTAAATATATAGATAAATTAATATTCAATTTTGTAGCAATAGCTGCTTTAATATCATTAAAAGCAGGTGTTAAAAAAATATTAGATAAACATATGGTATTTTTATCAAAATATATTACAACACTATGTTTTGATAAAAAAGGGTGTATGAAAGGTGGCGCTTTTAACACATTAGCATTCTTCGGTGGTGATGAACCAATGTATAAACAAGAAAACGAAGGTTTTGATGTTATGGAAGCTAATTTAAAAGAAGGTTTTGTAAGACCTAAATTGGGATTAACAGTCCAAACACAAGAAGGTGGTGGAAAACGCAGAAAACGCAGAAGAACTTCTGGATCATCTAAATTAGTTAAATGCAAAAAGGTAAGTGGAATATTAAAAGTTAAATTAGCGTATGTATTTAAAATTTTCAAAGTAAAAATTACGAAGGCATCCATAAATGTAATTGCCAAAAAATTAGAAACCTTTTTAAATATCTTTATAATAAAACTAATAAAATCAAAAGGTAAAAAGCTAACTCTTTCTGGTGTTAAAAAAATAATGGTTCAAAATAAAATTATAAAAAAATGATATATAAAAAGATAACACATTCAACTAATTAAAATATGCCTATTATTACAATTGATGGTAATATTGGATGTTGTAAAACAAGTATACTAAATTATTTTCATAAAAATTATAAAACAGCTATTGATATTGAACCAATAGAAAGTTGGACAGAGTATTTAAAAAGTATGTATGAAAGTGATAATAGTACTTATAATTTTCAAATAAAAGTTTGGATTGACAGGTGTTGGATACAAGAGAAATCTAACGTAATTGTTTTAATGGAAAGAAGTCCGTATTTTATTAAAAATGTATTTGTGGAAAAGGCTTTTGAAGATAAAACAATAAATGAAGATGAATACAATAATATTCATAAATTTCATAAGACTACCGATGAATTATGGCAACCAAATGCATATATATATTTGCGTTCTGACCCAGAAATGTGTTACAATAGAATAAAGAAAAGAGGTAGAGAATCCGAAAAAAACATTAAATTGGAATATATCAAGCGTATTCATGAATTACATGAAGAAAAATACAAAGATGCCGTTGAAAATAACAAAAATATAATAGTAATTGATGCAGAAAATAAAACTATACCAGATATATGTAGTGAAATTGTATCTAGCAATATTTATACTGAAATAGTAACACAATTATATAATTATTGACTTCTAATAATAGATTCGCTGGTGCCAACAAAGCAACTATAATATAGTCGTTCTTCATTTTTATATTCAATAGTTGGTGTTGATGTATGTATCAATTTGCGATTATTAAATATTAATAAATCATCATTATCCCATTTAATATCCACAACATTTTGTTGAGTAAATACATATTTATTCATAATTTCTCTATATAAATCGAAGCTATCATCACATGATAATTTATCAAATTTATTGAAACGAAATGGCGATAGCATAAGTGCCTTACGTCTTTTTTCAGGATTAGAATATACTACTAATGGCTCGCGTGTAATAATGCTAGTTCCTATTTTTTCTGTTTTTTCATTTAGCACACGATTATACCCGGTGTAATCAAAGTATGAGTTCATCATATCTTTTTGCGAGTTTGAATAAATGACATTATAATTATTGATTTTTTTTTTCATGAAAAACTCCATGGAATCATAAGCATCTTCTAAACTTGCAAATAAAGTATTACCACCAACTGATGGTGATTTAATCATATATATTGAAGATACAACTGGTGGCAAATATGTTCCGTGCCCTACAATATCTTGATGCCAAATAATAGTATTTTTAAAAGGATCGCTATATTTCAGTGTAATATTTTTAATGCCATGCATATCAGCAATATGTGCTTCTCCTCTTAATGAAACTTGTGGTACCTCTTCTATTTGTGAATAACTAAATGGGTGTACAATTTTATCATTTGCTTTGCTATCAAAATTTTTACAAAACTCATATAATTTTTTAGGTTCCAATTTTTGTTTTTTAAATAGTAACATCGGTACCGACTTAAATAGTACTTTAAGTTCGGATATATCATTATAATTTAATTTATTTACATCAATATCTTTAACAATCGCTAAATTTCTTTTAAATGTTGGAAATGTAATTTGATAGCAATTAGTAGTAACAATACATATAATATGTAATAACAGTTTCAAGTATTTCATTATTTCAATAATTAATAAAAATATTATTGACAATCAATTTTTATATATAGAATATTTTGTTGTGAACATTGAGACCCATGCCATAATCTAATTCAGGATAATCTCCTGTATTATTATTACAAATTGCTAATACATAATTTATAATAGAATTTGATAATAATTCAGAAGCTCTTACAGGAACACAACTAGGTATATTAGGAACACAAGATATATATATGTCATTATAATTTATTAAAGGGTTAGTTACAGTTGTTGGTACAGATTTTTCGGTTATACCACCTTGATCAATTGCTATATCCATAATTATAGACCCTTTTTGCATTTCGTCTAATAATTCACTTGTTATTAATTTTTCTGTTGGACCACCATTTAAAGTATTATATATAGAACCTATAATAATCTTTGAATTTTTAACAAGATAATTTAAATTTTCATCATTCATTTCATATATATTAATATTGTTACCTTTTTCGCTCTTTATCTTCTCTATTTTTTCATAATCTTTATCAAACAAACATATATTAGTAAATCCAGATTCCAATGCAATATTTAATGCAGATAACCCTGCATTGCCAACTCCCAATATAGCAATTTGTGTATTATAATCATATATATTATCTGTAAATATAAATTTAATAGCATCCATCATAGCTTTTTCACCAGCAATTTTAGACATTTCAGATAATACTGGATAATATCCAACACCTTCATTATTGATTTTTTTTATTGTTTCATATGCATAACAGGTAACTTCATTATTGACCATATGATCAAGTAATTCTCTGTTACTTGCAAAATGAAAAAATGTTATCATAGTATGTTTGTAAGTAATATACTCATATTCTTCTACTTGCGGTTCCTTAACTTTAACTATTAAATTTGCTTTATTATATATTTCTTTGGTTGAATTACATATTTCAGCTCCTACATTAATATAATCTTTATCTGTGTGTTCGGCTGCTATACCTGCATTACTTTGTACATAAACCTTATTTCCATTATTTACTAATTTAGCAACATCTTGTGGTATTAATGATATTCTGGTTTCATTAGCTTTAAGTTCTTTTGGGATCCCTACTATAAACATATGGCTAAATAATAAAAACAAATAATTATTCAATTAATTTCGCACTAATAATATTTGGAAACCATCCTAAAAATGGAACTCTAATTCCATATCCTTGTATTTTATAGGTTTTCTCGACATCAATTTCATTAAATAAGTCTACGCTAGTCCAATGAAATAATACTAATAAGTCTCGTAATACAACAACATTATTAGTATTATTAATAGTCTGTCCTCTATGCTTTGATGAATAAGAATATTTATATCAACTGTTATTGTAAGTTTAAACTTAGTTAATAAATAATATTTATAATTTGTATTATTACAAATGCCGCAAGAAATAGCTTAAAAATATCAAAATATTGATAATAATCTTATTTCATTATATTTTATTCTAATAATTTATTTATAGCGTCTGTTATGTTTTGCTTATTCGCTCCTGAAAAAGTAACTAATTCTTCATTTTCTTTAAAAAATTTAAAATGAGGTATTGTTTGTATTTCATATTTTTCTGATATTTCAGAACCTTCTTCTATATCTACTTTTACAAAAGTTATATTTGTATGTGTTTCTGCTTTTTCTTCAATATATGGGTAAATTTCTTTACAAGGTTTACAAAATCCTGCTGAGAAAACTACAACTGTCATATTATCTTTAATCTTTTCATTGAACTCATTTAAATCATTGATATGTAATACAGACATGTTTTTGTTATCTATATAATTAACTATCAAATAATTTTAATAAAATAATCGCATATAGATATATAAAAAATTGATATATTTAAATATAGAATTAAAGCAAACAAAACACAATGCCCAAACAAGAAGTTAAAACTGTTGAAGAGAAGTACAAAAAGTATGAATTATTAGAGCATATTCTAGCTTTACCAGATACTTATGTTGGATCAATTGAACCACAAAAAATCAGTAGCTACGTTTATGATGATTCTACTCAAAAAATGCGTGTTGATGAACTTACTTATATTCCTGGTCTTCTTAAAATCTTTGATGAAGTTATTGTAAATGCGATTGATCATGCTATGAGATTAAAAGCAGAAGAAACCAAAGGCAAAGAGGATATCAAACATGTTAAAAATATCAAGGTTTCAATTGATAAAACAACAGGAACAATTACTATCTTTAATGATGGTAATGGAATTGATATTAAAAAACATGGTGGATATGGCAATCTCTGGGTTCCAGAACTAATATTTGGAGAACTTCTAACATCAACCAATTACGATAAAGGTGAAGAGAAAATCTGGGGTGGTAAAAATGGCTATGGTAGCAAACTTGCTAATATATTTTCAAAAGAGTTTATTGTAGAAACAGTAGATCATTATAGTAAAAAGATATATACACAAAAATTCACGAATAATATGACAAGCAAAGAAACACCTACTGTAAAAGCTAGTAGTAAAGCACCGTATACTCAGATTACTTTTACACCTGATTATGAAAGATTTGGTATCAAAGGTCTCACAGATGATATCTATAAATTGTTTCATCGTCGCGTAATTGATGCATGTGCAACAACAGGTAAGGAAGTTTCTGTTAGTTTCAATGGTGAAAAGCTTACTATCAAAGACTTTGAAAAGTATTGCGAACTATTCTTGGATAAAAAAGAACAACCTGTTGTTTATGAAGCCAGTGGACAGAGATGGGAAGTTGTAGCATCTATTTCTAAATCAGGTTCATTTGAGTATTTATCATTTGTCAATGGTATTAATACAATCAAAGGTGGTAAACACATTGAATATATTACAAATATGATAACAAAAAATCTAGTTGATATGACACTTGCTAAAAAGAAGAAGGCAGTAAAATCTCAGCATATCAAGGATAATTTGTTTGTATTTGTAAAGGCTCTTATTGTAAACCCAAGCTTTGATTCGCAGAGCAAAGAAACTCTTACAACACCTGTTGCTAAGTTTGGTTCTAAATGTGATTTAAGTGATAAGTTCTTTGATAAACTCTATAAATCTGGAATTGTAGATAAGGCTCTCAGTATTACTGAGTTCTATGATAAAAAGAAGCTTGTTAAAACTGATGGCAAAAAGATATCACGTATCATTGTTCCAAAATTAGATGATGCTAACTTTGCTGGCACAAAACAAAGTTCTGAATGCACCCTAATATTGACTGAGGGAGATTCAGCTAAAACTATGGCGATTGCTGGTTTAAGTGTTATTGGTAGAGATAAGTATGGTGTATTTCCATTGCGTGGAAAAATCTTGAACGTCAAAGATGCTACATTGCAGAAAATCTCAGACAACAATGAAATTACAGCAATTAAGAAGATTTTGGGTTTAGAACAAAACAAGAAATATACTGATGTCAGTCAATTGCGATATGGTTCTATTATGATTATGACAGATCAAGATCATGATGGTAGCCATATTAAAGGGTTGATTTTTAATATATTTCAAAGCATGTGGCACGAGCTCTATGAAATACCTGGATTTCTCACATCAATGTTAACACCTATCATCAAAGCTACAAATGCTAAAAAAGAAGTAATTGAGTTTTACAATATGACTGATTATGAGCGTTGGCTTGAAACTGATGCTGCTAAAACAGGTAATTGGAAAATCAAATACTACAAAGGATTGGGTACTTCTAGCGATCAAGAGGCTAAGGAATATTTCAAACAAATGAATAAGGTAACTTATTTATATGATGAAAATGCTGATGAAGTAATTGATTTGGCATTTAATAAAAAGCGCGCAGATGATAGAAAACAATGGCTACAAGATTATGACAAGGATAGAGTTCTAGATTATTCCAAGAAAAATGTTGATTATAAGTCGTTTGTTGATAAAGACTTAATTCATTTCTCTAATAGGGATTTGCAACGTTCTATCAATCATATTTGTGATGGTCTAAAAGAAAGCACGCGTAAGATTTTGTATGCTTGCTTTAAAAGAAAGCTCTATTCTAATGAAATCAAGGTTGCACAGTTATCTGGTTATGTCAGTGAAGTATCGGCATATCATCATGGTGAAGCATCACTACAACAAGCTATTGTTGGTATGGCACAGATATTCGTTGGTACAAATAATATCAATTTACTAAGCCCAAATGGTCAATTTGGCAGTCGTTGCCAAGGTGGTCAAGATGCATCATCTCCCAGATATATCTTTACTGTATTATCTAAACTTACTAGAATGATTTTCAAAGAAGAGGATAATATAATTTTGAATTATCAAGATGACGATGGGCAACAAATTGAACCTGAATACTATATACCTGTAATTCCAATGATTTTGGTAAATGGTGGAATTGGTATTGGTACTGGTTATTCAACAAATGTCCCACAGTATAATCCAAGTGAAATCATTGATACTTGTAAGTTAATTTGCAATGTTATTAAGAGTTCAAAGATTACTGTTAAAAAAGAGGAAGATTTGGAGATGGTTTATGATACTCTTAGTGTATTGGAAATGGAAAATATAATACCATATTATCTTGGTTTCAAAGGAACTATTGAAAAAGCCGAGAAGAATTCATATATTAGTAAAGGTGTTTATAGATGGGTTGATGATCAAACTGTTGAAATCACTGAACTACCAATTGGAACATGGACAGAAGATTATAAAGATTTCTTGGAAAATATGATTACAAATGGTTTGAATAACTTAAAATACATTGAAAATCATTATACATCAAAGAATGTGCGCTTTGTATTGCACTTTAATACTAGTGTTAAGGCTAAACTTGAAGGTAAGTTTGAAACACTATTCAAATTGGCTTCTAGTAAAAACCTAAGTATCAATAATATTCACTTGTTTAGTAATGAAGGAGCTATTCAACGTTATGAATCTACAAGTGAGATTATCAAAGAGTGGGCGGAAACTCGCATTCTAAAATACTTTGAACGCAAAATGTATCAAATTAAAATAATGGAAAAGGATGCCAAAGTTCTAAGCAATAAAATGCGTTTCATTCTTGATGTTATTGCTGGTAAAATTCAAATCATGAATAAGAAACTAGTTGATATTGTAGCTAAATTAGTAGAATTGAAATATCCACCAATTGATATTGAGGGTAACGACGAAGATGCAGAAGAAGATGAAGCATCTAGTAAAAAAGTAAAACAATATAACTATCTACTTAAAATGCCTATTTCACAGCTTACATATGATAGAAAGATTATCTTGGAAAAGGAACATAATGAATTGGAAGCTAAGATTAAAGCTCTTAAAGATACTAATATTGAAGATCTATGGTTAAGTGATCTTGATGAGCTAGAAAAAGCGTGGGTTGCGCATCGCGATATGATTACAACAGAATATGAAAATGACTTGAAAGGCATTGTAGAAACCAAAGCTGCAAAGAAAAAGAAAAAATGATTATAAAATAAATAATATATTATTAATTATAAAATGAAAGATATTGTAATACAGAAACCATTTTTAAAATGGGTTGGTGGAAAAACTCAAATTATTGATAGTATAATTTCAAAATTGCCAAATGAAATTAATAATTATCATGAATTATTTTTAGGAGGAGGTAGTGTTTTATTTGCTATATTATCATTACAAAAACATAATAAAATTTTAATTAAAGATAAGATTTATGCTTATGATATCAATATTAATTTAATTAATATGTATAAAAATATTCAAAATAAAAAAGATGAATTATATAATATACTAAAATCATATTATGAGGAATATGATAATATTAGAGGTAATATAATTAATAGAAAACCTCTAACTATTGAAGAAGCAAAAACTTCAAAAGAAAGTTATTATTATTGGATAAGAAATAAATATAATAATATTGATAATGATACTGTTGAATGTTCAGCACTATTTATTTTAATAAATAAAATATGTTTTAGAGGAATGTATCGCGAAGGACCAAATGGATATAATGTTCCATATGGACATTATAAAAAGACACCTTCGCTGATATCTAAAAAAGAACTTGATAATATAAGTAATTTAATAAAAAATGTGGAATTTAAACATAATAGCTTTATTGATTCAATTAAAAATGTTAAAGAAGGAGATTTTATATATTTAGACCCACCATACGCACCTGAAAATTCTAAATCTTTTGTTGGATATGTTGAAGGGGGGTTTAATTTAGAAACACATGAGTTACTATTTTCTGAAATAAAAAAATTAGAAAATATCAAGTTTATAATGAGTAATGCAAAAGTAGATATAGTTACCAATTCATTTAAAGATTATAATTGTCAGGAAATTGTAGCAAGAAGAGCAATAAACTCAAAAAATCCAGGTTCAACTACAATAGAAGTAATTATTTATAATTAATCCATAAGTGTCTTACCATATGAAGCGCATATATAAAATGCCATATATTTATCCTTTAATACGCATTCATTATATATTAATTTTGGATACGAATTAGTTTTTATATTTTTAGAAGCCTTTGTTCTAATTTGTAGTATATTATTTGGTCCCGTAATTGTAGTTAACATATTTTTATTTTCATATGCAAGTTTTATTTTTTTGCTAATATACTCATAATCTTCTTTTATTTTTTTAAAGTTTTCATCATCTTCTTTTAAAACAACTACTTTCCATTTTTTATAAGTACCATCTTTTAAATATGCTATATATATAATTCTTTCCATTTTTTTGTATAGTTTTGTATCTTTAAAATCAATATTATTATCAATTATATCTGCTAAACAATGACCCAACTGTGTTACAGATATTGTTTCACCGATTGTATATGATTTAAGTTCACCATCTTCTAAATCAGTCAAGCTAGATCCATTCGGAATACCAAGAATATTTTCAAGTATTTTTCCTCTTTTACCCTTATCATTTTTGGGTTTTTCTAATTTAGAAATATCCAGTTTTTCTAATAATTCCGTTACTTCATTTAAAAGCATCTTAGGATTTCTATTTTATTTGCTCTTTGGTTTTGTGCAAAGTAAACAACTACCACAGTATTATCAATTTTTATATTTATTCAGACAATTAATTATATGGTTATTTATCTACTCTTTATTTAGAAATTATAAAAGAAAATTTGGGATAGAAAATATTCTAAAATGAGTACATAATTTTATTATTTATTATTTTTTATAAACTTTTTATAATTTCAAAGATTTTATAAATTATGTACTCATTTTTATATTGGAGGTAATTCAATATCATTTTCAACACATATATTATATATAGTTAGGTAATCACAATGATTATCATTTTCAATAAGGTAAGCTAAACATTTTTTAACATCTATATTAATATCAATAGTATTAATGTAATCTATTAATTCTCGCGATTCGTTGCTAGTAAGAGTTGTTGAGTCAAGTGCGTCAATGAGTTCGTCCATTTTAGTATCTTATATATATAAATAACATTATCATTTTTTAAAAAATATATAAGGATTATATGATATATATAGATAACAAGGAAATCAATTCCTTGCAACTTATTTTTACATTAAATATAGCCTTAATGGCATTATGTCATCGTGCCCGAGCGGTCTAAGGGGACAGACTTAAGATCTGTTGTGCATAAGCACGCGTGGGTTCGAACCCCACCGATGACATCTATGTTTTCACTGCTATATTTACTC
>Ga0209555_10000175_pt1 | contig 55516 bp, 34 predicted proteins | sample SaaInl85LU_5_DNA_FD_184643 | JGI IMG/M metagenome (GOLD analysis project Ga0209555, IMG submission 184643) | Marine microbial communities from expanding oxygen minimum zones in the Saanich Inlet - ESP_85LU_5_DNA (SPAdes) (version 2) | ecosystem: Environmental > Aquatic > Marine > Intertidal...
AATTTTTTATTAATTTTTTGAACTCTTCTTCCCTTTCCTGAATTGCAACTTGTATTGGAATATAAAAAAGTGGAATACCTTTGAACTCTTGAAAATCTCTTAATCTCATTGCGTCCTTTTCGGTAGTTAAAACAACTGAATTGGCTTCTTTTCCATAGCTATCGATTATGGTATTCACTTCTTTGGTTGAAAACGGATGATGATCAGCGTATTTTAGATGCTCTATTTTTTTATCAAATTTTCTCAAATGATTGAGTAATGGCTTTGGATTGGCAATGCCCGTGACCAATACAATCCTTGCCGATTTTTCAAAAGAAACAGAAGTAAATTCTGTTAATGGCTGAGGAAGAGCATAATCAATTTGAGAAAAGAAAACAGGCGTTTCTGGAGCATTAATTTTAGTTGTAATCTTTTCTTTCTCAGACCGGGACATAGAAGGAGAACATTTTGTAACAACAATTGCATCTGCTCTTTTCTTACCTCCCGAAAACTCTCTTAAATTGCCAGTTGGCAGCATAAAATCCGAATAAAATGGAGAATTCACATCCATTAATAAAATAGAGAGTCCGGCTTTGAGCTGGCGGTGCTGAAAAGCATCATCCAGCAATACGATTTCTGGCGAATCCTCCTGACTCATCAACTCTATAATTCCGCTCACTCTTTTGGCATCTACAGCTACTTGAATTTTCGGGAATTTATGACGAAACTGGAGTGGTTCATCTCCAATATCTTTGGCTGTTGAATTGTCATTTGCAAGCAAAAACCCTGAGCTTTTTCGGCCGTAGCCTCTAGACAAAGTTGCTAGTTTATATTCTGGTTTCAAAAGTCGTATTAAATATTCTATATGAGGAGTCTTACCTGTTCCGCCTGCCGAAATATTGCCTACCAAAATAGTTTTGACATCAAAACTACTTGATTTGAGAATTTTTTTATCGAACATAAAATTCCTGACAAAGGTTATCAATCCATAAATAAGAGAGAAAGGAAATAATATATATCGAATCAGTTTCACCATTTATTCCTAAATTCTTTTGGGTAACAGATAAAATACTTTTTCACAGATTCGGTCAATGCTTGAATATTAAAATTATCAGAAGCATCTGTAATATTCAGCACCGATCCATTTTTATATTTTATTAAAATAATATCTTTTTTAGCGTTGTAAGCATTGTTTGCTATTTCAGAGTCGAAAACCAAATGTCCTATTTCAACTTCACTAATTTGATACTTTTCTTTTACCATTTCCTTCAATTTCTCTATTCTTTCATTTTCGAAAGGTAGTTTTTGAATGGCAATTTTTGGGAGTTTTCTGTCAATTAAATTCCTAGAAATAACCGACAATGTTTTGTCTGGATGATCGCACCAAGCTTTGATTGCACTGTAAATATCTGAATCATCTAGCATGGTAAATTGATAGATCACCTCTTCTTTATTAAAATCTTCCTTTGTATAGTTGTTGTACAAGAATTTTTTTAAAACTGGACTTGCAAACAATTCTTCGCCTTGACTTGCCAGGAAATTGGCTCTTTTTAATATTTCGACCAATAAGTTCTCTGCCGCCAAAACAGTTTTGTGTAAATATACTTGCCAATACATGAGCCTGCGGGCAACAATAAATTTCTCTATTGAATAAATTCCTTTTTCTTCGATCACCAATTGATCTTCATGCACATTCAGCATGTTAATTATTCTGTCGCTACTCACAACTCCCTCAGAAACTCCACTATAAAAACTATCTCTCTTGAGATAATCCAATCTATCCATATCCAACTGAGAAGAAACTAATTGATGTAAGAATTTTTTTGAATAGGTATTTCTAAATATCCGAATACCCAGATTCAGTTTTCCTTCAAATTCTTCATTTAATTTATCCATCAAAATAATAGACAAATCTTCGTGATTCACTCCAGATACTAGAGTATGTTCCAATGCATGTGAAAATGGTCCGTGACCAATGTCATGCAACAAAATCGCAATTAATACTCCTACTTCTTCTTCCTCTGTAATCTTCACGTTTTTTACCTTTAGCACCTCAAGAGCTTGCTGCATAAGATGCATGGCTCCAATTGCATGATGAAATCTTGTGTGATGCGCTCCCGGATAAACTAAATAAGACAAACCCAATTGTTTAATTCTATTGAGTCGTTGAAAATAGGGATGATCAATCAGCTTCAATAAAATTGGATGCTTGATAGTAATAAATCCGTATATCGGGTCGTTAAGTATTTTCATTTAGAATTATTTTACAAAGATAAAAGTTAAGCAATTATCTTGTAGGTTTTTTTAAAAGTTACCCCTCGAGGGCAGAAATAAGCAATATATTTACAAAAATAAGAATATTAAACCACTTGAAGGAATTAGTTTATATTCCCTTAGAGTTAAACAAAAAATATGGCAGTAAGAATTTTATGGGCTGATGACGAAATTGATTTATTAAAGCCTCACATTATGTTCTTGGAACAAAAAAACTGTGAAGTAGACACGATAAATAATGGAAGTGAAGCAATTGATATGGTAAAAGAAAAATCCTATGATTTGGTTTTCTTAGACGAAAACATGCCAGGAATTTCGGGCTTGGAAGCACTTACAGAAATTAAAAGAATAAGTCCCAACTTACCTATCATTATGATAACAAAAAGTGAGGAAGAATCTATCATGGAAAGTGCAATTGGAAAAAACATATCTGATTATCTAATTAAACCCGTGAATCCTCATCAAATTTTGCTTGCTGTAAAAAAGAATACAGATCAATCTCGATTGATAAGTGAAGAAACCACTTCGGGATATCAGCAAGAATTTAGAAATATAGGAATGAAACTGATGGGGAATTTGGATATCAATGACTGGAAAGAACTTAACGAACAGCTCGTTTATTGGGAGTTACAGATGGATAAATCTCAAGACAAGAGCATGATGGAAATTTTTGAAATGCAAAAAAAAGAGGCGAATCTTCTTTTTGCTCGTTTCATCGAAAACAACTACTTGGATTGGCTCAATGGAACTTCTGACGAAACTCCTGTTTTATCACATACCTTATTTCAAAAAAAAATAGCGCCATCTATCAAAGAGAAGCCTTCATTTCTGTTGGTAATTGATAACTTCCGTTACGACCAATGGAAAGTTTTAAAACCTCTGTTTTCTGAGTATTTTGACGTAACAGAAGAGGATACTTATTTCAGTATTTTACCTACCGCTACTCAATATGCCCGTAATTCAATTTTTGCTGGTCTCATGCCTTCTGAAATCAGAAAAAGATTTCCAAGTAAATGGGTTGAAGAGGAAGACGAAGGAGGAAAAAACAATTTTGAAGAGGACTTCTTGAATGATCAAATGAAAAGAATGGGTCTTGGGTTAAAAACATCTTACACCAAGATTACAAACAATCAAAAAGGAAAGAAATTGGTTGATAATTTTTCTGATTTACTAAAAAATGATTTCAATGTAATCGTGTATAATTTCGTAGATATGCTTTCGCATGCCAGAACAGACATGGAAGTAATCAAAGAATTGGCTGATGATAATTCTGCTTACCGTTCCATTACTGAATCGTGGTATAAGCACTCTCCTCTTCAAGAAATAGTTCAAAAGATTCATGAAAACGGCTTGCAATTAATTATTACTACTGACCATGGAATGATAAAAGTGAGCAATCCTGTTAAGGTTGTTGGAGATAAAAATGTAAATACAAACTTGCGTTACAAGTTAGGAAAAAACATGAGTTACAATACCAAAGAAGTATTTGAGGTTGCAAACCCAGACGATGCCTTTTTGCCTAAATTAAATCAAAATACACGTTACATATTTGCCAAAGAAGATACTTTCTTGGCCTATCCAAACAATTACAATTACTACGTAAATTTTTACAAAGACACTTTTCAGCACGGAGGAATATCAATGGAAGAAGTAATAATTCCTATTCTTAAATTGAATCCTAAATAAATCTCGGATTCAACAAAAAAAGCCTTGTTACTGTTCAGTAACAAGGCTTTTTTTGAATTGTATTTGTCGGGATGAGAGGATTCGAACCTCCGATCTCTGGTCCCCCAGACCAGCACTTTAACCGGACTAAGCTACATCCCGAATTTTATTATGATAAAATAGATTGCAGCGTCCCCTCCATTTCTTCACTGGTAAAAGAGAGCTTAGGTCGCGAAAAATTGATGTCCTCAACAGAATTTAAAGGAACCAAGTGAATATGTGCGTGAGGGACTTCTAAACCAATCACAGCAACTCCCATTCGCTTACAAGAAATCTTCTTTTCTATCATTAGAGCTACTTTTTTTGAAAAAACTATCATTTCACTTAGCTTGTCATCACTCACATCAAAAATGTAATCAATTTCTACTTTAGGTATTACTAAAGTATGACCTTTTGCTAGTGGATTAATATCTAAAAACGCCAAGAAACTATCATTCTCTGCTATTTTATAACAAGGGATTTCACCTTCAATTATTTTTGTAAAAAGTGTCGCCATTACCTACTAATATCAATGATTTCGAACTGAATAACTCCTCCAGGTGTTTGCACATCCGCAACATCACCCACACTATGACCAAGTAATCCTTTTCCAATAGGAGAATCTACAGAAATTTTCTTTTCCTTCAAATTAGCTTCATTTTCTGCCACCAAAGTATATTGAACTTCCATTCCGTTTTTCAGATTCTTGATTTTAACTTTAGACAAAATCAAAACTTTTGTTGTGTCCATTTCAGAATCATCCAACACTCTTGCTGTTGAAATTAATGTCTTCAACTGAGAAATTTTCATTTCTAACAATCCTTGAGCTTCTTTTGCAGCATCGTACTCCGCGTTCTCAGACAAATCACCCTTATCTCTGGCTTCAGCTATTTGTTGAGAAACTCTGGGTCTTTCAAAAGCCTCTAACTGATGTAATTCATCTTTCAAAGATTTTAATCCTTGCTCGGTATAGTAAGTAATATCTGACATATTCTGTTCGTTTAAAGGTATTTGTATAACGCAAAAAAAGAGAATCTCTCGACTCTCTTTTTAATTCTGTGCATATACAAATATACAAATTTTTTATTTACAAGTTACTTAAACCATTTGATTTCTAGTCTTCATCACTACTTCCTAACTTCAAAGTAACGCCCACGGTGTGAATACCTCCTAAAACAGGAGCTGTTCTGTATGAGTAATCAATCCCCATGCTAGATTCGTTTTTTCCAAAAGGAAAATCCAAAGAAACCCCAGCCGTTGGACCTGAAAGTGCAGAAAGCGTTTCTTCATCAGAAAAAATTCCTTCTTCATAAGCCAATCCAGCTCTCAAGATCACTACTATTTTCTTCGCATTCAAGGAATACTCTCCTCCAACACTAAACTGATCTCTCTGAAAAGAATTGGATGTAAAAGTTCCTGCCATTGTCAACTTGTTATTCTCATTTATTAAGAAATCATAAGCTGCAGCAATATTAATCAATGAAGGCAATTCAAAGTTTGCAGTTCTTTGTTCAGTAGTTGTAGAAATTTCAGTAAAAGGATTCATAGTTTCTATTGCAAAACCATCTCCTTTAAACTTCAATGGAGGGCCAACATTTTTAAGAGCCAAACCAATTTTTATTTGGTCATTTTCTCCAGTTACATATCTCACACCAGCATCAAATGCAATACCTGATGAACGAGCATTCGAAATTCCTTCATTGAGAATTTTGATGTTTATACCACCCGTAATGGAAGCCGAAAATTCTCTTGCGTAAGCCAAGTTCATCAAAAAACTAGATGGAGAAAACGTTCCTAATCCTCCTTCAGGCAATTCTTCTGTAGTAATTGGAATATTTCCATAATTGGTCGACATTATTGTTACACCCAATACACTAGACTCGCCCACACGCTGAGCTAAACCAAAAGAGTTTATTTTAATATCGGTAGATTGCATCCAAGTTGTATTACTAAACCCTATTTGGGTTTTTCCAGCAAGAGCTAATCCCGCAACATTCAGCTGTATTGCCTCAAGTCCTTTAACATGTGCACCTCCAGCATTTCCCCATCCAGAAGTTCTTCCCCATGGATTGATAAGTAATTGAGTTGCCCCTGCTGCACCAATTCTGTCTTCGTTACCTGCGAAAGTATTTACAGAAAACAATGTTGCAATTGATAGTATTGTTAATTTAAGTTTCATAAAAGTATGTTTCTTTAAATAATTTATTTACGAGTTTCCAATCTTAGAAGTTAGTTAAATCTGGTGGTCTCAATGCACCAAACCACTTAATCACCTTTTCTCCTACTTCTGGTACATCTACATGAATAATGTATACACCTCCAGCAATTGGAACTCCGTTTATATTCTTTAAATCCCAATCAATTGATGTCAAAGGATCATCTTTAGTTAGAGTTCTAATTAAAGAACCTCCAACGTTATAGATTTTAACAGTACACTTATCTGGTAGATTTGTAATCTTTATTCTAGAATCCAATCTACTCGACTCATAATTTGAGTATGCGTAGTAAGGGTTAGGTACTACATTGATGATATCCAAAGCCGTTTCAGCTTGGTCTAACACTCCTTTTCCTGTTGCAACCGAATTTGTATTAAACTTATACAAATTAAACCATTCGTTTTGGCTTGCAGCCTCATTGTTGTTCGTAATCGAACTAACAAAATTTATCACATTTCCTCCGGTAGCATACCTCTCATAATCAGTTTCTACTCTCACTTTCAATATTGCATCTGTACCCAAGAAAGTTGTTCCAGGAATTGTCATTGGTATTCCTACCCACATACAAGATCTCCATAACTGTCCTCTCTGACTTGCATTATTCATTTTATCCCAAACAGTTTGACCATTGTCATATTGTGTAACTGGATTAGCATCATTTGCCATTATAATTGGCTCTGTTACAATATCCTGGTTTCTGAATACATACAAATAGTGTTTCCCACCTGCAACCCAGCTACCTAAACCTTGAGAAAAAGTCGAAGTTGGGTTAAACATCATGTCTCGTCCGTTGTCTCCTGCAAGCCACGAATCTTCTCCGTAAGCTACATTCAATCTTTCTCCAGTTTCAAGATCAATTACATAGCCTGGGAACCATCCCATTCCTGTTGCATTTACCAAATCTCCTTCATTACTATTGTAACCAGCATCTCCAGCTTGTCTTCCTTCCTTATCGATAGAAGCTGCGGCCCTAGGTCGTAACTTACTTACACCACCTTCCGCTAAAGTTGCACTTTCTTGTGTTTCAAGAACAACGCATCTAGTCCACAAACTTTTATCCCTAGTGTAAACTACATCAATACTATGTAGCTCTAACATACCATTGTATGATCTTACAGCGCCTGATGCTTCTCCAACTCCTCCCACTGGTGAGTTAGGAACTGGCTGAGAACCCATTAATCTGAATGGTGCGAAAGTTCCATTTGCAATTCCTTCAAATTGTTGTTGGTCATCCAAGCCTTGATAATCGTTGTAATCTCCATCTGGTGTAGCTGGATCACTAATTTGCGTCCCACTTCTTATCCAGTTAAATTCTGAATTTCCATCCTGATCTGGCATTCCTGTCAACCAAGCCTTAGTAGGATCGGCATATTCTAGACTCCAAGAAATTAAGTTTGTACTTCTTTCAGCCGCACCACCTGCACTAGCAGGATCAGTTTTCACTAAAACAGTTTGATGAACATATTGCTCGATGTCTATTGAGAAACCAAGATCTGGGAATAATTGTTCGTAACCAAGTGCTATGCTTTCTTCTGAAGTATAAACTTCACCAGTAGAAAGACTTTTTAATTCCCAAGTTGCTGAATCCAATCTGTTATTCGCATCTTTTACAAATCTCAATTCATATTCGTCTGCAATCAAGTTCAATGGATCAATGACTTTTATATCCACTGGACCTTTTCCTGCCGCATAAGTAACTTCATCCGCTCTGTTGCTTCTCGCTATTTCATTTCTAGATTCAACTGTCAAGTCTAACTCTCTTCCTCCGTTACCCATACCTTCAAGTCTAGTAATTTCTACTCCATCACCGTAACTTGCATTTTGAACAGTTCCTCCTGCCTCTGGTGAAGGGATGTGAGGAATTCCAGCATAAGCAGCTATTTCTCCTCCGTCAAATCCTTTTCTTGAGGCGATGTAAGGTTTCTGTTGTCCATCTAACGATAATGCGTTGGTTGGGTCATATTTTTTAAATTCATTATATCCGTATGCGATGATTAAGTAATAATACGTTTTATGATTTACTAACCTTGTATTTCCTTTGGCAAACAAATCTTCTGTTACTCTGAAAGAATGTTTAATTCCTTCATCAGCACCATTAGCCAACAATTCTGGGACACCAACACCCATAACAGCATCCACAGTGTAATTGATCAATTTAGTTACTCCATTTGCAATATCAAACTGAGCTACTAATCTTGATTTATCTATGTCATAGATATCTGAGGCAGAAACTGAATTATCTTTCAATTGGTACACTTGGTAACCCTCAAAGGTATAGTAGTTATTTTTTCCATTTACTCCTTTCAAGCTATCTACTAATAAACTTGTGTCAATTGTTGGATCTAATTTTGCATATGCTTCAATATCTCCACCATTAGCTTTAGGATCGATTGTAAGAATTAATTCGTTCTCCAGTTCTTGAATAGAAAGTTTTGGGGCATCTGGTCCCTCCAAAATTTCAAAACAATTATCAAATAAACTTTGTGCTTTATCATCTGCTTGAGTCAACTTGGCAATAGCCGATAAGTTTCCGCTTGTTCCTCTTCCATAAACTACACCAACAGTAATATTGTTCAATGCACCTGGCTCCAAAATAAATGGACCGGCCGATTGCAAAAATCTTCTATCTCCTGCTGCGTTTCCTACTGAAGATTCTGACCAAGGCAAAGCAGCTACAGCCGTATTACCTCCTGTACCCCATCCTTCTGGATCGGTATTTCTTCCTGTTGCAGGATCACTTGGGAACATGAAGTCACAATCAACTCCGGAAGTAGATGTACCAATTGGTGCTGGATAAGCATTTCCTCCATACTGGAATTTAACACCATCTTTCCATAAACCTCTTAGGTAATTGTAATGTTCTATTTGGTTATCTGGGTCGCTTTGATTCCCTCCAGCAGAATTGTTATAATAAACAAAACGTCTCATTCCAAATCTTTCATTATCTACAACCGAATCTCCATATCCAATTCCATTTCCAGGTATTGCCTCAGTTAAGAAATTCTGAGAACCATTTACAAAGTATGGGTTAGCTACTCCATCATTGTCTTGGTAAGGTCCTTCAAAAAAATCAATTCCTACTGCTGGTGGGTTACTTCCGTAAGGAACTGCACCATTGGAACAATTATCATCTGTTGCATCAGCATTGTAGGCATATCCTAAACCTCTTCCTACATCACAACCTACGTAATCATCTTGTGCACAACCCAAATCTGTATCAACATTCTGTCCGAAATAAGTATCAAATAAAGTCTGTGTAGATCTATTTATCAATTCATAATTGTAAAAAGTCATGTCATTTATCTCATCATTTGTTGCAAACGAGAACGCTTGACCTCTAATTTCCATACCAATTGGCTCTCCACCTGATTCTGTATGGATATTTCCTCGATCATTAAAAATCCACCAGATTGTAAAATCTCCAAAAAGAGTTACTTGTCTACTTGTTCTACAATCTACTTCTTCTTCTATGTCATACCAAGGGTAATCACCATTTGCTACATCATAAGTTCCATCGCCATCATTGTCGTAAAAAGGAGCTATGTAATAATCCTGAAATTTAGATACATCTCCGTGAGCTGGCCAATCTGTAATACTAGAAGGAATTGCATATCCCGGAAAATCTACAGCTGCATCACACGAAGGATCTTGAGAACATTGGTACCAAGCTCTGAACTGTTCAACCTCTTGACGAGTAATTACAAAGAATTTATCCCATTCTGCACAAACATCGGAAGTTATATCAGCTGGTCCAAAATCTCTCTTGTCTACTCCATTCCCAGAACCTGGCACTGTGGTAAGCGGTCCTGGCCAGTAATCATTTCCATCAGAACGAAAACGAATTGCTGCTAACTTCAATTGATTGGTAGCATCCACTCCACCCATCCATAGTCCTCCAGCAAAAATAGGAGACGTTCCTGCATCTTTAGGAATAAGGTAAGAAGCTCTACCTAAAGAACGGTTGTACCACAACAGTCCACTGTTCTCAATATAAGCGCTTGCATTGTTAAAATCTAAAGTTCTATTTTGACTTGCGGGAGCACAAGATGCTGCCCTAGTCGATATAGTGCTGCTATTTGTCTTAGTAGTAGTCCCTACCCATTCTCTTGCCGAAAGCGACATAGAAATTGAAAGTCCTACACCTAATAGAAAAAGGTTATATATGTTACTTCTTTTCATGGTAGTTATTTTTAAAAGTCAAGTTTTACTCCTAGTCTAATTGTTCTTGGTAAAGAATAATTAAAAGGGTTGTTCATTCTTAGTGCGTAGTATTCTCTAAAAGATGCTTCGTCAATTTGAGCGGCAATGATAGATTGGAATTGCGCATCTGACAAATACCCATCGTCATCTGCATTCCCTGTAGCTCTGTACACTCCCAGTATATTCCGTGCATTCAATAAATTATTAAATAGTAAATAAACATTAAGTGCAGCTGTTTTTTGTTTTTTAGAACCCATTTTCAACATAAAGTTTCTATCCAATTGCAATGCAACTCTAAATTGACTTGGATTTCTTGAACCATTTGGAGTTCCAGATAAAACTGGCGCTAATTCCCCAGTCAATGGAACTGCGGACTTAGCTGCTGAATAAGGTGTTCCTGATGCAAAGTTAGCTGTAAAGTTTACACCTGTATTTTCAAGAATCTTCTTTCCTGCTATTACTGGACCATTGTAGTCCTTGTCTTCTCCATATCTAAAATCCACTGTTGCGTTTACAGCGTGTCTTTGATCATAGCTGTAAGGAAAGATTGCTCTTAAGTTAGGCTGACCCGAATTAATAAGTGCTAATGAAGATCCAGCTGATGAACCAGTTCCTTCAGCAAACTGAAGCGTATATGACACCTTCATCCACAAGTTCTTTGATTTTCTTTTGTCATAAGTCAAGGTCAATCCTTTTACTGTTCCAAAATCCAAGTTACCAAAAGACCTGTAGGTTTTAGGATAAGCTCCAGCAACATTTATTACAGTAATTTCATCTCTTTGTTCTCTGTAGAATCCAGCAATTTTCAAAGAAGATGATCTACTTAGCACTTGTTGGAAACCGACTTCGTAATCAATAGTTCTTGTTGGTCTTAGATCAGGATTGTTAATTGTATTTGCAGAAATATTCTCTATGTATAAGTAATCTAATGGGTTACTTCTAATTCCTGTTGTTGGTCTTTGAGATAAGATATCATAGTGAGCAAAGAACAAGGCATCTTCCGAAATTGGGAACGAGAAAGAAATTCTTGGCATTACAATGATAGAAGGCTGGTAATCTTCAAATGCATTCGAATTTACTTGATCGGTAGGAGATACTCCATCCGCCAAATAAGGTGCAATACCATTAGGCGATTCAATAGTCCTTGGATCTGTAATCTCGATTCCATCTGCATTGTACCACGTGTTTCCACTTCTGTAACCATTAATTGCTGTTGGTGAGTTTATGTCATTTACGTATACAACAAAGTCGTCTCCCATGTTTGAAGGGTGAGGACCTAAATCTCCCACTTCGGCAACAGTTTTGGCTGGCCTCAACAAATACTTGTCTTTCAATACTGGTTGGTTCGCATCGAATCTATCTACTCTAACACCTACGTTAAAAATGATATCATTAAAAGCGAATTTATCCATAATAAATCCTGCGAAATAAATTGGTTCGAAAGCAGCTACTGGCCTTGTAAAGTTTCCAAATTCGTCTTTTTGAGTAAAGAAATCATCTAAACTTGGGTTTGAAGACAATCTTTTCCCGGTGTGATCAAAACCGTAGTAATTGACAAAACTCTGATCAAAACCACCATTCGTTAATTCATCTGCACTAAAAAAGTCAACATTAAATTGTGATGGATCAAGTGCATCTACCACAATAAAATCTGAACCATTAGGATCTAGACCTAAAGAATTTCTTAGGTTATAATCGAAGAAAGATTGTGCATCAGAACTAATTAATCTATCGTAAGTTCTGTATAAAAAAGTCCCTCTGTACTCATCTGTGTAATTAGCTAAATCAAGCTCATTGATATGGCTATTTGCTAATAATCTCATTCTGTTCCACAATCCGTTTGGAGCAATACTATATGATCTATCAGATCTTTGCTCATATTCAAAACCGACTGTAATAGCATGATCACCAACATTTGCAGAACCTGAAGCTGTTACTCTAAATTGACTGAAATCCGCAAATCCATAACCACTTGGCTGCGAACCTAAGTTTGTGAACAGACCGTATACAGACCTTGGTCCATCACCATTTCTGAGAGCTTGACCTTGAAGAACTTGATCTAAAGCTGTTACTCTACCTTCATTAAAATCGTAAAAAGACTGAGTGACTGAAGCTAAATCAGAGTTCACATCTGATGCTGTAAAATCTGCACTAGTTTCTTGAAATCCATTATGAATGTATGTGTTTGAAGTCGCATCATATGCATAGCTATTCTCAAACTGTCTATCAAATTTACCTACATATCCATAATCAAATAGATTGTCTCCATGTCTAGTATTGGTAGTTTTACTTGAATTCCTAGAGTAATCTACCATTACTGTATAATAGGCATTCTTTATTTTTGATTGAACCTCAGCATCTTTATCTAAGTTATTCTGGAATCTTTGTGTCATTTTTCCGTAAACCCTCCATGTATTTGATGTAGTATTGGATAAATTATCTGAGTTCAGTAAAGAACTTGCAAAACTATAGCCATTCCCGTTTGCCCAATCTAAAGTACCTCCAAATGAGACATTCATATTGGCTCCAGTATTCACGTCAATTTTTGTTGAAACCGAAGCTCTTTTTTGAGCTACGTTTTGTCTGAATTTAATTTTTTCAAAGTCATCCATAGAGAGAAATTCAGTTTTATAATTAATACCTGAACCTGCATTTCTAACTACTGGGTTTGCTAAAATATCTTCTCTAACTTCTTCTTTTAGTTGATATTGATCAATAGCAAATGGTCTTGTATCTACAATATGACTTAGGTTTCCCGATAAGAAAAATCCAAGAATGGGTTTTGATTTTTTACCTGAACTATCTTTCTTCATCCACAAAGGACCTGCAATACTTCCTTCTAACAAGTTATAACCATAATTATCAAGTCCGTATGTATTATCACCTAATTTATAACCAGAGGTTACGTACTCTACACCTCCAAAATAAAAGCTAGATGGTCCTCTCGTAGTAATTGAAATAATTCCTCCAGTTGCATCTCCGTAATTTGCAGGTAACCCTCCTGTAATTACAGATACTTCTTGTATTGCTGATTTAGGTAGGTTAGAAGAACCTCTCACTTTGATTCCATCAATATAGTAGTAGGTAGCATCCGATCTTGCTCCTCTTACACTAGATATAGAACCATTTCCATCCGTCTGAACTCCACCAACCTGAGCTGCAATAGAACCAGCAGAACGTCCTGGCATTTTCGCTATCTCATCTTTTGTCATGGTACCTCCCGATGCACCACCATCTTTATCAATTAGTGGCACTTCATAATCAACAACTGTAAATTCATCCAATGTCACATCTCCCGATTCCAAAGGGACATTTTGAAATGTAATTTTATCACCCTTAATAAGTAAGTCATTTACTTGGAATTTTTTATACCCTACGAAACTTACCTTTAATGTATAAGTCCCTGCTTGTAAAGAACTGATGGAAAAGTTTCCATCAAGATCTGAAGCAGCCCCAGCTTTTTGAGTTCCATTTTGCAACACAATAAGATTTACGAAAGGCAAAGTCTCTCCAGTAGATTTGTCCGTAATCTGTCCTTTTAATGTTCCTGTCCCTGCTTGGGAAAACCCAGCGCTAACGGCAGCAATCGCAATAAATGTTAGAATAATTTTTTTAATCATGTTATTGATGTTTTGTTCTTAAATATGAATGAAAAACTCTCTTTTCAACTCTTATTTCTCTGTAAGATTTTGGTTCTCTTAAAAGTAATAAGTCGTAAATATAAAATATTTTTAAGTTTTATTAACATATAATTAAATCAAATGTATCGGATAATTTTCCAATTATAAAGTCCCTACTCCCAAAAAAAAGATAAAAATATACATCTCAATTATTTAGTTTTATTCGACTTCAATTATTTTACGGACGCCAATCCTTCTTTTTCAGCATAAAAATAGAATAATGAGAAAAATAAATTACTTTTTTCTCTTATTAGATTTCCTTCTGTTTCTTTTTAATCTTCTCCTTACTTTTTTGTCCTGAATGGATAAATGTTGTTTTTGAGCGTTCTTTTTGGCTTGACTCAAATCCTTTGCTTTTTGTTTCTTTTTTCGCTGCTCTTCTTTTTGCCTTTTCTTGTAAGTGGATTTCCCTCCACTGCGAATAGAACACCCCGTAAGGGTGAATATAATTAATATTGTAACGATGAATTTTGATTTTACAACTTTCATTTACTGCGAATGGGTACACCTTATTATGGATACAAATAAAAGAGAAAACAGATAAATAAATGTAAAAAATTAACATAATTTCTAGCTTCAATTTCATGACACGATATAAATAATACTAAATTCGTTTATTAGAACATTTATTAAAGTGCGTTTCTATTCTAACAACCATTTTAATGGCAAAAAACAAAACAATGAATCGACACATTTTATCCCTCCTTTTATTTTTGGCTATTTTCGGAGTTAAAAACTCGCTGTTTTCGCAAGCAAGCATTAGTGACTCTTCTATTTTATTACCTAATTTAAAACTAGGTGCTTCAGCAGGTTTTCCTTCTAATGATTTGAAAAAAACTTTTGGAACTTCGGCCATTATCAATACCAAATTTGATGTTAAATTTAAATCTCAATGGTTTATTGGTGCTCAGTACAACTTCCTTTTTGGTGGTTCGGTAAAGGATTCTGGAATGCTAGATGAACTTATAACAGATGGCGGTGGAATTATAAATACTAACGGTGAGTTTGGTACATTTGAAATGTTACAAAGAGGACATCATGTAGGAATTCATGTTGGACGTTTGTTTTCTGTGTTGGCCCCAAATGCCAATTCTGGTATTATTACTTCTTTTGGGGTGGGAATATTTACCTATAAGATTAATTTTAACAACATCAGCGGTGACCTCATTCAATTGAATGGCGAATATAGCAAAGGATATGACAGATATACGGCTGGAAACTCTTTTACAGAATTTATTGGCTATCAGTATTTTAGCAACAATAGACTCGCAAATTTTTATGCAGGGGTGGAATTTACCCAAGCATTCACAAAAATAAGAAGAGGATATCAAGTAGATTTTGAAGAAAATGACCCTAGATTTGGAGCTAGAATGGACAATATATTTTCCATTCAGGTGGGTTGGATATTACCGCTTTACAAAAGACCTCCAAAAGAATTTTATTACTAAGGTCTGTAATAACTCAATATTTTTCTCGAATCATTGTCTTGCGACAATAATTCTTGAATTGACATTTCTTTTTCTTCAAAATATCGACTTACCATTCTGTAGCCTATCCATTTGCCCAATTCTCCAGGCGACTCTTGAGGCAATCCCGGTGTAAATGACCCTGGATTTACGTATGATTTTATCTCTTGTAAATTTTTGGAATACAGAAGCTTAAACTCTATTAAGTTCTGAAAAATGTAACTTTCATTTCTATCACACCACTCCCACTCCTCCTGGGAATAAGAAAACAATTCTTTTTCTGATTTTTCTGGGAACATGGCTTGCAACGCCCACATCATTTTTCCGTGATACACCAAGGAAGACAAAAAATCCTCTCTCACACCATAAACATTTGAGTTTTCGAACTCACCTGGCTTTGAATGGTTCGAATACAACCAGCTTTTCAAGGCTTCTAAGCTCATGTTTTCTGGATCCATATCATTTTTAAGATACATAGGAAAGAACTCAGGTGGCAACAAAGAAATAACTTCTTCATTTCTACCTAAAAACATATCCAAGCCAATTCCTAACGTATCGTTAATAGGAAAAGTCTTGGCATTGAAACTAGAATAAAAAGGAACAATGACTGGAAATTTTTCATTAGGAAAATAGTGATTATAATGCGCAAATGCGCTTTCAAGTTCTAATTTGTAAGGTTCAAAATCGTGAAACACTACTTTTATTCTTTCATTTATGAGCTGAATAATGGAATCGGTAAGAAATTTTTCTAAACGAAAATCAATCATTGGATCTTGTGCCGAACCAACATTTATCATTTGACTCAAAAATGACTCGTACAATATTCCGTAATCAGCAATCCATTTTTTATTGAGAGTTTTGAGCGAATAAATGTCAGCATCTAGAAGTTCTCTGTCAAATCTCTTGATTACCAATTCACTTTTCAAAGGCTCCACATCAATGTCTAACTTAGAATCAGAAGTGCAGTTGTACAAAGCAGCACATAAGAAAAACAATACAAAAACTCTCATGACTAGTAGTAATTGAGATTAAAAAACTCTTCGTATTCTTTCAGTGCTTTGGACTTAAACAAGATGGAATAATTAAGCGGTGTGATAGTAAAATAAGCGTATTGAGAAACGAATTGTTTCATAGTTGGATTCACCTTGAAAGCGACCATATAACTGTTAGCTTCTTTTTTATTTGCAAATTGTTTTACTAGCACCGTTTGCGAATTCGCATTCAGCCCCACATTCGAAACCTTCAGTCCCTTTTCATCAAAAGAAGAACTATTAAAATTACTCAAAGCTATTTTTATTTTATTCAAATCTTGGGTAATTGGAACAACAACGCAGAAATAATGAACGGACTTTTCATCTTTGGTAAAAACCACTTCGTTTGATTCTTCCTTCGCCAATCGCTGGTTTCTTAACTTACCCAAGGCTTTTTCTGCAATATCGCCCAGCGGAGTATTGCTACAATTATCAACCAACTTTTGAAGCGCAGAATCTAGCTCAGTCTTTTTGTCTAAATCAGACAACACCTTGGATTTTAAATATAGCAATTGGCACTGGTAAGGATTTTCTTCCTCTTTGAGCAATGCATTAATTTTCGCAAGACTTGCCGAGTAACTTTTAAGCTCAACCAAATTATAAGCTTCTTCGTAAGATTTTTCGAATTCTCCTTTTCCCTTTTGTAATTTGGATGCATAATTTGGGTCTAAGATTATTTTGGCTTCCTTCGATTTTGGGTAATTCTCTAGTATGAAATTCTTTACCGAAATTTCGTCATCTCTTTGATTTAGATTCTGATAAATAATATACAATTGATAAAGCGAAGGAGTGATTTTTGGATCGGGATGAAACCTTTTTTTATTGTCTTTGAAGGACTTTATTGCTTCACTGTTGTTTTTCAGAATGTTGGTGTAAATCAATCCAGACAAGTAATTTGCATTAAGAATAGAAATATTGGCTGTTTTTATTTCCTCTTCCGACACCGGAACTTGTTTCAAAAAGGCATCAATCTCATTGTCGCTAACGATAGGCGAATTGTTCACATCTGCCACTTCGGATGCCAAGGATTGACTTTTGTTCGATCGTCTCCAATTGTCTTCTAATACTGTATTTCCCCAAACTGCCTTAAACGATTTTATCCCGCTGGCCTTTGTTGTTTCATTGTAAATCCAAAAACTTCCTTTCTCACCCAAAGTAGTCTGCTGCATAACAGTAGGTGCATTGTCACCACCTTGATCTATATTATTGACCCTTTCCTCCTCTATTCTCTCTATTTTTTCCTTGTACAAAATCTCTTCAATCTTATCTCGCCTTTGTTTTTCTGTCAAAGAACCCAACAAAAGCATACTATCTTTTAGCTCAATAGTATTGATGTATGAAACCAACCTTGTTAAACTCTCATTCCTTTCTTTTATATCATTAAAATCAGGATTCTTAGCATCCAAGGCTAACAAAGTGCTGTCGTAATACTTTTGTGCAAAAACGTATTCCTTGTCTTCAAAATATACATCAGCCAATGTTTTAAAAGTCTTTGCCTTTTGTTTTGGGTTAGATGGAGGTGAGGCTGCCGATTGCTCTAAATAATCTACTCCTTCTTCTTTGTGATAATCCTGAAGTTCAATGTTAGCTAATGCGTAATATATTTGATCCCTAAACTCAATGTACTTTTCGTCTTTAGCCAAATCTATTAATTCTTCTTTCAAAGCTCCTCGGTCTTTGCTGCTAGCCGAAAGAGCACGATTTATTTTGGAATAAAAAACCATTTGATACGAAGAACTTTTCTTTATAACATAGGTGTATTTTTCTGAGGCTAATGGAAAACTGCCTAACTCTTGATGAAGCTGAGCTTGAATAAAATTGTACCGAACTCTTAATTTCTTTGTTTTTTCGTAGTGAATTGCACTGTCCAAAAACTCTACGGCTTCCTTAAATTGATTTCTCCTCAAATGAAAATCAGCAATTGTTGCAAAGTAATCTGCACTCAATTTTTCGGGAAACTCAACCAAAAAGGAGCGCTCTTCTTGTGCTTCTTCTCTTTGTTTTGTTCTTTTTATGCTCGACCTTTTGTTTACTTTCTTCTTCTTTCTCTTCTTGTACTTTTTTCTTCGCTCTTTAGTATTCTTTTGCTTTTCTTCTTTAATTTGTTTGGCAGATTTTTCAACCTCAATTTCATTGAGATAAGAAAATGCTTTCGGAAAATCGCCCATTTCGATATACGTCTTTGCCAACCACAACTTCGCATAATACTTCGATTCATCCTTTGGATACATTTTTACGATGTACTCAAATTTTTCTATGGCTGGTTCATATTCTCTTTTGTAAAAATAACTAATCCCCATCACTAGCCAATTTTCATCCATCCACTTACCATACTCCTCTTTGGCATCTCTTCCTTTTTTTACATTTGGCATAGCATGCTTACTAATCACAGTGGAAGTTTTGTCTATGGCACGATTCATTTCCGGAAAAAACCCTTTGGATTCTTCCTCATTTGGATACCTGTTCACAGGAATAAGAACCGTAAAGTCTTCTGGCGTTGCTCTTTTATACTCTTTGTCCGATACTTTTATTATTTCACGTGCATTGAAATAACCATTGTAGTATGCAGTAGTATTGTGATAAAACTTATTCAACCTCTTGTCTTTTTCGGTCGAACAACCTATAATTAGGATGAACAACAAGAGAGCAAAAAGATATTTTTTAAATAAATTCATAAAAAAATAGCCGGGTTGAAATAAAGCTAAGGGTTAAAAGTAAAAATTAATCAATAAACTGAGCCTATAACTAATAATAAATTAAAATATTTTATCTTTAAACCGTTATTATTACTCAGAAAATAAAAACCTATCGAAATGAAGAATTGGCTCAGTAGAATAAAAAAATACCTCAAAGAGAAAAACCGGTTCATTATTCAGAATCCAATTACCTTTAAACAAAAATTTTCTATAATTCTCTCTAAAAGAAATACAATCCTAGTCCTTTCAGGTTTTTCTATCGTATTTGGACTCTTTGTATTTCTAGTTATCTCTTTTACTTCTCTCAAGAATTTCATCCCTGGATATCCAAGTCGAGGATCTGAATTGTTTCTATTAGACAAAGAAAATCAATTAAAGCTATCTGAGCTTTCCGAACAGAATAAGGACCGAGATTTATGGATTAAAAATCTTCAATCTATTCTTTCTAACAAAGACTCCATATCGGTGAGCCAAATAAATGAATCTCTTGCCAAAGACAGTAATTTCAACTATAAATCGATTGTTTTTGAGCGAGTAAAAGAGGATTCTATTTTGAGAGAAAGAATACATCAAATTGAATCGCAAGGAAAATATTCGCTTGCCAAAACTATTTTAAAAGAAGTTCTCTTTTTTGAAATGCCATTGGAAGGAAACTCAAAAGAATTGAAATCTAACTCAGTTTCTACCTATTCTATTTCGTGTAAAAAGAAAGAAAGTATCTCGAATACAATGGATGGAAAAGTTATTGGGGTATCAGAAAACAGTCTAATCATTCAGCATTCACACGATTTTGTAAGCTCGTTTTCGGGAATTGCTAATCTCAAAACAGAACTAGGAGAATTCGTAGAAAGAGGAAATAGACTTGGATCTACTTCTGACACTACTTTGCTTTATCAACTGTGGTACAAGGGAGAGAGTGTTCCGCTAAGGGTGATTGAAGGGAAATAAATTGTTAGCTCATCAATTCTTGAGAAAAATGAAACAACAGTTCCTCATCAAAAGGTTTTGTCATCAATTGAATCCCAAATGGCAAGCCATTAGAATGATTTCCTAACGGAAGAGAAATAGCAGGATTTCCTGTAATGTTTGCGTGTACAGTAAAAATATCTTGCAAATACATAGTTATCGGATCTTTTACATTCTCCCCTATTTTGAATGCTGTATCGGGGGCAGTTGGGCCCAGGACTACATCAAAATCTTTGAAAACTTCTTCTGTTTTTTGCTGAATCACACGTCTCACCTTCATTGCCTTAGTGTAATACGCATCGTAATAACCAGAACTCAAAACAAAAGTACCAAGCATGATTCTTCTCTTTACTTCTTCTCCAAAACCTTCTGATCTGGATAAGACATAAGTAGAGTCTATATCGCTTGCATTTTCACTTCGGTATCCAAAATGAATTCCATCGTAACGCGAGAAATTAGAGGACGCTTCGGCAGTTGTTAATACATAATAAGTTGGAACCATATAATCCAAATAAGGAAAATCAAAAGTTTCTACTTGATGCCCTTTCTTCTTGAGATCTTCGGCCAAAGCAAGAACTTTATCTTTAATTTCTGGATTCAATCCTTCGCTATCTATTACCTGTTTTGGAATTCCAATTTTAAGCTTTTGTTCATTAGGTGAAAGATCACCATATTTTGTTACTTTTTCTGAGGAAGATGTGCTGTCCATTTCATCTTTACCCGCCATTATTTCTGTAAGCAGAGCGGCATCCTGAACAGAGTGGGTAAAAGGACCAATTTGATCAAAAGATGATGCATAAGCAAGTAATCCCCATCTCGAAACTCTTCCGTAAGTAGGTTTCATACCTACAATACCACAAAACGATGCTGGCTGACGAATGGAGCCTCCTGTATCTGAACCTAAAGTTGCCAAACACAAGCCTGCAGCAACTGCCGCTGCAGAACCTCCAGAAGAACCTCCTGGAACTTTATCTTCTTGAATCGGATTTAATACATTCCCCTTTGATGAATTTTCATTGGAACTACCCATTGCAAATTCGTCACAGTTTAATCTTCCAATGATTATGGCATCTTCTTCCAGCAATCTTTCTACCGCAGTAGCTGAATACAACGATTCAAATCCTTCCAAAATTTTGGACGAAGCTGAAACTTTATGTCCTTGGTAGCAAATATTATCTTTTATTCCAATCACAAAACCAGCTAATTTACCAGCTGTTTCGTTTGCAAGTTTAGCATCTACTTCCTTTGCCTTTTCTAATGCGCTTTTTTCAAAAACTTCAAGAAAAGCATTCAGGTGTTTTTTTTGTTCGATTTTAACAATATAATCTTTTACAACTTGAACACAAGTCGTTGATTTGCTGTTTAAATCGGCAAGTAATTGGTGGTAATTTTTGTACAAACTATGGTGATTTATTTGTCTTCTAATACGTTGTCTATCGAATCATTTTTAGAATCAGCTTCTTCTCCTTTCGAAGCATCTTTAAATTCCTTGATTCCACTCCCTAAACCTTTCATTAATTCTGGAATTTTCTTTCCTCCAAACAATAACAAAACGACTACAACAATAAGAACAATTTGGTAACCTCCGATGGCTAAAAACACGAATGAATTCATAATTTTTTATTATTTTAATTAGAACAAATGTAAGAATAAAGTGCATAAAAAAAGCGAAGTTTTTATAAACTTCGCTTTTCAGATAGGAGAAACTAAATTCTCAATTCCTATTTTGTTAATTCTTGGATTTTTTTGTACAATTTTTTCTCGTCACCAGGTACGTAATTGTTGTGCTCGTACACAATATTTCCTGACCCATCCACCAAGAAAGTATAAGGTACATTATTCACATTCATCGCTCTTTTCAAGTCTTGATTTGCATCCAAATACACTTCAAAATCCCAAGCTTTAGAATCTACATAAGGTTTTACTTTGTGTTTGTTTCTTGCATCATCAATAGATATTGCTATGACTTTTACTCCAGTTTCGTCTTGCCAATCAGGGTACAATTCCGAAATATTATTCAACTCTTTTTTACAAGGACTACACCAAGTTGCCCAAAAAGAAATCACCATTGGTTTTCCATCATTCGAAAGCATAGAGGTATTTATCGTTTTACCTTCTAGTGTTTTGATATCTACCGATGGAATTGTTTTACCATTTCCTAAGGTAAAAGAAAACGCCAAAGCTACAAGAGTTATGAGAATTGAAAATTTTATTGTTTTAGTCATTTTGTTCTTTTTTTTTGTATTTTTACTCGCTGTGAATATACAAATAACTGTGCCAAAAACCAGTTGTTTTCACCGATTAACATTTAAATAACCGAAAATATTATGATTAAACAACTACTTACAATTGGATTAATAGCTTCTTTTTCAATTAGCAATGCCCAAATTGAATTGAGAGAGCATAATGGCTCTACTACTATAGTAAATGGAACAAACATGACCGTGAATGCAGTTCTTCTTAATGACATGAATCAAGATGTTCCTGTAGAAATTGACGTAACAAGCTTGTATTCAACCACAAAAACTTTAAGAGTAAAGAAAATAGAAAAAACTTCTACCGCACCACTTTCGGAGAATGCAATTTGCTGGGGACTTTGCACAATTGGTGTTGTGTGGGGAACTTTACCTGTTCAGACAAGTGATCCTTCACCAATAAATGCTTCTGCTACGGTTTTATTCTCAGCTCATTTATACCCAAAATTGCAATCAGGTACTTCGGTTTTCAGATATGTATTTTATGACTTTGCCAATCCTACTGACAGCACATGGGTAGATGTAACTTTTAACATCACAAATCCAAATTCTGTAAGCATAAATGAAGAGGAAAAAGAAACTTCATTGTCTTTGTTTCCAAATCCTGCTACAACAGAATTGAATGTGAAATTAAATTCTAATGAAAAGAATAAAAGAATTGAAATTATTGATTTGTTAGGAAAGCAGGTTTACAGCAGAAATATTGCTAATGAATCAGTAACTTTCAAAGTAAATACAATTGATTTTAAGCCAGGCGTTTATTTTGTATCGGTAAAAGCCGACAACAAATCTGTAAAAACAGAAAAAATTATCATTACAAAATAAATTCTTTGCGATTTAATTTTAAAAGAGAAGTCAATTATGGCTTCTCTTTTTTTTTGAATTTTAGGTACGTAATTATTGAAATCCTTGATAAATACTTACCTTTAACCCTTTCATAAATTTTATCTTATTAAATGATCACCTATTTAAACGGGAAACTTGTAGAGAAAAACCCAGCAAACGTAGTAATAGAATGCAATGGCATTGGATATTACGTGCATATTTCATTGCAAACATATTCCAAAATTGGAAGTCAAGAATCAATTAAAATTTACACTTATCTATCCATTAAAGAAGATTCGCATACGCTGTATGGATTTGCGGATACGCAAGAAAGAGAACTTTTCAAGCAATTAATTTCTGTTTCGGGAGTTGGAACTAACACTGCCAGAATGATGCTTTCATCAATGACTTCGAGCGAATTGGTTTCCTCTATTGCCTCCAACAATGTAACTTCTCTTACAAGTATCAAAGGGATTGGTGGAAAAACCGCTCAGCGTATTATTTTGGATTTAAAAGATAAGATTCTAAAAACATCTGACACTCTGGACAACAAATCTGGACTGATGAACAATACAATTAAAAATGAAGCGTTATCTGCTCTTGTAGTTTTAGGATTTGATAAGAAAATGGCTGAATCAGCTTTAACAAAAATTTTATTGAAAGAACCTTACATTACCAATGTAGAAGAATTAATTAAAAAGAGTTTGAAATCTTTCTAAGAACAACTTGAGCAAGCAATACAACATATCAACGCGACTATTTTTAATAGTAGGGTTATCCTCTCTGTTTTTTGCGGGATATTCTATAAAAAATAAAGAAATTGGACACAAAGTCTTTGTTGAAGAACCAGAAGATTTGGTTGTTCCCGTATTGATTGATTCGCCTGACATTACTCTCCAATATCCATACAATAATAGCAATGGACAATTCAGAACAAGATCCAGCCTCATTGGGCTAAAAGATCCACTGAATGTAAAGCGAACTACTCGCTACAATGCCAAGACTGGCCGTTATGAATTTGTGACTACATTGGGAGATAGCAACAATCTTTCTTGGCCTTCTTCGATGTCGCTAGAGGAATACAGAAAATACCAAGAACAAAAAGCACAAGAAGATTATTGGAAAGAAAAGATTGCTGACGACAACAGCACAAATACAGGAAGCTTTGTTCCAAAATTAGATGAAACAAATCGAGAGTTTGGAGATATTTGCGAAGGAAAATTAATTGAAATTAACCCACAAGGTTCTGCCGAATTAAGATTTGGATTGAATACCACAAGAACTGATAATCCTGCCATTCCAGTTAAACAAAGACAGCTTACTACTTTTGACTTTGATCAGCAAATTCAACTAAACGTACAAGGAAGTATTTGTGATAAATTTAATTTAAATTTCAACTACAATACTGAGGCTACATTTGATTTTGAGAATCAAACTAAGCTTGCTTACGAAGGAAATGAAGATCAAATTCTTCAGAAAATTGAAGCAGGAAACGTTACATTCCCAATTCAAAACAGTTTGATTCAGGGAAGTCAGAGTTTATTTGGTTTGCGAACAGATTTGAAATTCGGTAAACTAAATATCTCTTCGGTAGTTTCACAAAACAGAGGAGAACGAAAAGAGATTAACATAAAAAATGGTGCACAACAAAAAGAATATGAATTGCCTATTAACAACTATGAGGCAAACCGACACTATTTCCTAAACCACTACCACAGAGACAACTACGACAAAGCCATGAACTCTTTGCCTAACGTTTCTTCTCAAGTGAGGATTACAAAAATTGAGGTTTGGGTGACTAACAGAGTAAATGATTTTGATGACACTCGAAACATAGTTGCTTTTTCGGATTTAGGAGAAACAAGAATTCTTGAGGGAAATCCGCAAGGAATAACAAATACGAATAGTGTACCCTTTAACGGTGCTAACGGATTGTATGGTTTTTTATCGAACACGCCAGGAGCCAGAAACCTTACTACCGTAACTTCTACCTTGAACGGTGTTACTGGTGCTCCAGGACCTTTAGTTCAGAGTAAGCATTATGAAAAACTAGAAAACGCAAGGTTGCTTTCTGTTTCTGAGTACAACTACAACTCTATTTTGGGTTATATTTCATTGAACCAACCTTTGAATAACGATGAAATCTTAGGAGTTTCTTACCAATATACATACCAAGGAAAAACATACCAAGTTGGTGAATTTTCTACGGATGGTATAAAAGGAAATGATGCACTTTTTGTAAAAATGCTGAAAGGGACAGTAAATTCTCCTCAAAACAAGGTGTGGGATTTGATGATGAAAAACATCTATTCCATTGGTGCATACCAAATAAACCAAGAGAATTTTAAACTAGATGTTTGGTACAATAATCCAAAAACTGGAGTAGAAATAAACTACATTCCTCAGTCCGGTGTTGATGACAAATTAGTGTTACAATTGATTGGAGGTGATATCATTAACCAGCAGCAACAACCTTATTCTAATGGAGTATTTGACTTTATCCCTCTTCAATACAATGGAAATAGGGTTGAAAATGGAGGAACAATCAATCCTCAAAATGGAAGAATTATTTTTAGTAAGGTAGAGCCTTTTGGTTCTTACCTCGAAGAGAAATTAAAAATCGCTGGTGTTCCACAAACCATAATCAATACAATAGCTTACACTCAATTATACGATAGTACACAAACAATTGCCCTTCAATTCCCTGAGCTCAATCGATTTAAAATAAAAGGAACGTATGAGTCTGCCAATAGTTCAGAAATTTCATTGAACGCATTCAACATTCCGCAAGGATCTGTAACAGTTACAGCAGGTGGAGTTCAACTTGTAGAAAACCAAGATTACACAGTAGATTACAACATAGGAAGGGTGAAAATACTAAACGATGGAGTACTTAACTCTGGTACGCCAATCAAAATTTCGCTCGAAAGTAATTCGTTGTTTACTTCTATTCAAAAAACAATGATTGGAACTCATTTTGACTACCAATTCAACAAGAATTTTAATTTGGGAGCCACAATGCTCAGGCTTTCGGAAAAACCAATGACACAAAAAGTGAACCTTGGCGATGAACCTGTTAGAAATACTATGCTTGGAATTAATGGTAACTTCCGAAGAGATGTGCCTTTATTAACCAAATTGGTGGATAAAATTCCGTTTATCAATACGAAAGAAAAATCCAGTGTTACGGCTTCGATGGAAGCAGCCTATTTAATTCCTGGTCACAACCCAGCTATTGGTGACGAAGGACAATCTTTTATAGATGATTTTGAAGGAAGTCAATCGGCAATAGACATTCGATCTTTTAATACTTGGGTGATTGCCAGTGTTCCTCAAGGGCAACCAGATTTATTCCCCGAAGCGAGTTTAATTAACAATGTAAACTACGGAAAAAACAGAGCTTTGATAAACTGGAACGTTTACGATCCATCAGTTTTTTATGAAGAACGAGGGCTGGTACCGAGTTATGTAGAATCTGATCCAATCCAGCATAATCATACGATGAGGCTGGTTCAGGAAAGTGAACTTTTTCCTAACAGAAGTATAGATCCTACAGCTGGTCAAATAGATAGGATTGCTATGTTCAACTTAGCTTACTTTCCTGCCGAAAGAGGTCCTTACAATTATGATACTGACCCCACAACAGTCTCGAGAGGACTCGCTAATGATGGAACATTGAACGATCCAAGTTCTAGATGGGGTGGAATTATGAGGCAATTACAAACCAATGATTTTGAAAACGCCAACATCGAATACATTCAGTTTTGGGTGATGGAACCTTTTAATTCTGTGGGAGGTGGTGACAACGATGATTCACCAAACTCTACTGGGGGAGAATTGTACATCAACTTGGGTAATGTATCGGAAGACATTTTGCGAGATGGAGTAAAAACATTTGAAAATGGATTGCCAACAGATGGAGTTTTTGATGGAGCTATACTCACTTTAACTAACTGGGGTAGAGTGCCAACCTTGCAACAAATCATTACAGCATTTGACAACACACCTGCCAGTAGAGTTTTTCAGGATGTAGGATTAGACGGGTTATCAAACAATCAAGAACAAGCATTTTTTACCGATTATATCAATTGGGTGAATGCCTCTCCCCTTTCTCCGGCTGCAAAAACAGCATTGAGAAATGACCCATCGGGAGATGATTACACGTTTTACAGAAACGACCAATATGATAGCCAAACAGCTAACATTATTGATAGATACAAACGATTTAATGGATTGGAAGGCAACTCGGCAACTGATGAGCAATCTCAAAACCTAAACGGTGCAGGTTTCCCAACATCTAAAACTACTCTGCCAGACTTGGAAGATATCAATAGAGATAATAACTTGAACGAAACAGAAAGTTATTACCAATATAAAATCAATATAAAACCAGGTGAAATGGAGGTGGGAAAAAACTATATTGTAGACAAGGTAGTAAGAATTCACAAAGCCTCGGGAAAACAAGTTACTTGGTATCAATACCGAGTTCCTGTAAGAGAACCAAACAAGGTTGTAAATGGAATTCAAGATTTTAGATCTATCCGATTTATGAGAATTTTCATGAAGGAATTTCAAGAACCGGTTATCCTGAGATTTGCACGACTCGAGTTACTGCGCGGAACTTGGAGAAGATATGACAAAGATATTGTTGACGATGGAGAATACATTCAGTCTGACCCATCGGGAACAATTTTCAATATTTCAGCAGTTAATATCGAAGAAAACTCGGAAAGAGATCCAATTAACTATACACTTCCACCCAACTTCCAAAGAGAAATAAATCCAAATTCTGCCGTTCAGGCATATTTGAATGAGCAATCTTTAGAAATGGAATTGTGTGGGTTGAAAGATGGAGTTGCCAAGGCCGCTTTCAGAAGTGTTGATTTTGATGTATTGAACTACAAAAAAATAAAAATGTTTGTTCATGGTGAGCAACACACTAGTACAAATGATCCTGTTCAGGATGATGACGTAACGATATTTGTAAGAATAGGAACTGATTTTCAGTACAACTATTACGAGTACGAAATGCCAATTAAAATGACAGCTTACGGAGCTGTTTCAGAATCGGATGTTTGGCCTGAGGCTAACAACTTGGAAATTATTTTACAAGATTTAAAAAATCTTAAAGTTGCAAGAAATAATTCTTTGGGAGTAAATGCTTCTATTTTATCAATTTTTGAGCAAACAGTGCCAGGAAAACCAGAGCACATTATAAAAGTCATTGGAAATCCAAACTTGAGAGACCTCAAGACAATCATGATTGGTGTGAGAAACCCCAACAAAGATAAGGCACATCCTTGGCAACCAGATGATGGCAAAGAAAAGTGTGTAAAAGTATGGGTGAATGAGCTAAGAATGGCCGATTTTGAAAACTCAGGAGGTTGGGCTGCACAGTCAAGAGTTCAAGCAACATTAGCAGACTTTGCTACAGTTTCTCTAGCTGGGCAAATAAGCACACCAGGATTTGGAGGAATAGAACAACGAGTTAGCGAAAGACAGAGAGAAACCATTAGGCAGGTAGATGCAGCAACAAGCATTCAGCTGGGTAAATTCTTTGGTAAAAATGTTGGACTTCAATTCCCATTGTTTCTCGGATTTTCTGAAGGTATAATTGACCCACAATTTGACCCTTTGAATCCTGATATAGAATTCGATCAATCGATTTCTGATATATCGGCAGAAGAACAACAACAAAGAATCAAAGACGCAAGAGATATAACTGTAAGGAGAAGTATGAACTTTACAAATGTTCGATTATCACCAAAAAAACGTTCTACAAATCAATATCCTTGGGATATAAAAAACTTTGGTTTTACATACGCCTACAACGAATTGTACCGCAGAGATATTCAAACGGAATACAACACAACTAGGACTTACAACGGTGCGTTAAATTATACGTATCAAACCAATATGAAGCCATTTACACCTTTCAGAAACAACAAGTTTTTGAGGTCATCACCTTGGTTTAGAGTCATAAGAGACATCAACATAAATCCATTGCCAAAGCAAGTAGCTTTTACAACAAACATAGATCGAACTTATTCTGAAAGTAAAGCCAGAGATATAACTGGAAATGCTTTGATTATTCCTCAGTTTACCAAAACATTTACATGGGATAGAAACTATGACCTTAATTGGAACATTATGGAGGGGCTTCGATTGAATTACAATGCAAACAACCAAGGATTGATAAAAGAGCCAGGAGATTTAAAAGCGGACAAAACATTGTACCCTGATGAATTTGAAATGAACAGAGACAGTGTTCTTAACAGTTTTGCAAACTTTGGTGAAAACAACCATTTTTTACAATCTACGAATTTGACTTACACTTGGCCATTCAAGAAAATTCCCGTGTTGAGCTTTGTAAATCTTACTACAAAGTATCAAGCAACTTACGATTGGCAAAGAGCACCATTGTCGCAAGATTCATTAGGAAACACCATTCAAAACTCACGGAACATTGCTTGGAACGGAAGTTTTAATATGCAGAACTTGTACAACAAAGTTCCTTATTTCAAGAAAGTAAATCAAAAGAGCCGAAGTAATTCCAGAAGAGGTTCTTCCAATTTATCGAAGTCGAAAACGCTGGATGGTGAGAAAGCCAATAAAGATGGAAAAGGCGATGACAAGGGTGACAAATCAAAGAAATCGAAGAAAAAAGATCCTAATGCACTTACATTTGCCGATGGATTAGCCAAAATATTGATGTCCTTGCAAAACGTAACTTTTAGCTACAGCACAATTGACGGACAATTACTGCCGGGATATAAACCACAATCCGAATACTTTGGAATGACCAACGGATTTACAACTCCAGGAATTGGATTTGTGTTTGGAGGAGAACAAGAAAGAGATTTTTTTGGTAGAGCCACAGACAATGATTTTGCTGTAACTTCTGCAAAAAATGGATGGTTGGTAGGACCCACAAGTAGGTATATCAACTCACAAAGAACAACCAATCACAGTAAAAACTTTAATACAAGAGCTACTTTTGAACCTTTCAAAGGAATAAGAATAGAACTTACTGCGAACTATTTGTATTCAGAAAACATGAACGAAAACTTCATTTGGGACGACTCCCTAGGTAGTTATCAGAATTTTAATACGATGAGAGTTGGAAACTATAATTACTCCTTCAATTCTATTCGAACCGCATTTGTAAAAGATGATACGAACGGAAACTCAAAACTCTTTACACAACTTCTTGAAAACAGAAAAACTGCCTCTACACTCTTACAACAGCAAAATCCTTATGCTTCCTTAGCAACAGATTCAGCTGGATTTTATGATGGATATGGAGCCTCACAACAACAAGTAGTAATGGCTTCTTTCATTGCAGCTTACTCTGGGAAAAATCTAACACAAAAAACACTAAATCCTCTAAGCGCACTACCAAACCTGAACTGGAGAGTTACTATAGACGGACTCAACAGAATGCCCGCAATTAGAAAAATATTTAGAAGTATCGTATTTTCTCATGCCTATAATTCCACATTTACGGTTGCCTCTTTCAATACCGACTTGGAAGCAGTAATAGACGAAAATGGAAATGGCCAAACCAGAGACGAAAGCGGAAATATAAGACCTGAACAGCAGATAATGACTGTATCTATTACAGAACAGTTCAATCCTTTGTTTAAAGTAGATGCAACTTGGCAGAATAGTTTGATTACTAAAGTAGAATACCGATCGAATAGAAATATTTCGTTGAGTTTGGCAAACAATCAAATTACAGAGCTAAAAGGAACAGAGATAACAATTGGTACAGGTTATCGTTTTCAGAATGTGAAGTTTCCTATCAAAATAGGGAAGAAAACTCCTATTAGTGATATCAATGCAAGATTAGATATATCGTTTAGAGACAATAAAACGATTATTCGAAAAATTGACCAAAACCAAAACCAATTGACTGCTGGGCAAAAGTATATCGCAATCAAAGGATCGGCTGATTACGTATTGAACAAACAATTTACATTGAGATTTTATTACGACCGAGTAATGACTAATCCTTATATCTCCACCTCATTCCCAACCATGAACCAAAACGTTGGATTTGCAATTCGAGTTAATTTGTTTCAGTAGTTAAGAAGAAACATACTTGAATGAGAACAATGAATTAAAATCAAGTTACATACATACTGCCAAATTTGAAATACAGATGAAAAAAAAGTTAAGAAGTTTAATTGAAGACAATACAACGAGAAACGGAAAACTTTTTGATTATTTCATTCAAGTAATAATACTTATTTCTCTGATTTCGTTTGCTATTGAGACTCTCCCAAACAATTCTGAAGAAACTAAAAAAGTTTTGTTTTTAATCGAATTGATAAGTGTAATTATTTTTAGTGTTGAATATCTATTAAGGGTTTATTCTGCAAAGAGTCCATTGAAATATATTTTCAGTTTCTTTGGAATAATTGATCTTTTGGCAATTTTACCCTTTTATTTGAAATTCGCTATAGACTTAAGGGCTTTGCGAGTTTTTAGAGTTTTTAGAGCTTTAAAATTAATCAGATACAATAAAGCTTTACTCAGATTCCATGTAGCAGCTAAGATGGTAAAGGAAGAAATGGTGCTATTTTTTATTGTGACAGCCATATTAGTTTTCCTGTCTGCTTCTGGTATCTATTTTTTTGAGAATGAAGCCCAACCAGAAGTATTTAGTTCGATTTTTCACAGCTTTTGGTGGGCAATTGTTACACTAACTACCGTTGGTTATGGCGATGTGTACCCAATAACAGTTGGAGGTAAAATCTTTACATTTTTTGTGTTAATTATTGGAGTTGGCGTTGTAACAGTTCCTGCTGGAATTATTGCCACAGCATTAACAAGTGCAAGAAATATGGAGAAAGAATAGGTTGAATAAAATACCCTAAATCAAAAAATCCCTTCTACTTTCGCAGAAGGGATTTTTTTGTTAGTGGCTCCTCCCGGATTCGAACCGGGGACACATGGATTTTCAGTCCATTGCTCTACCAACTGAGCTAAGGAACCTCCTTAACAGGGTGCAAATATATACTTAATTATAATAAACGCAAAAAAAAATATTAGTTTAAACTTCACTGTTTTTAAATCTCCGCACAAAGGTCAATAAAATAAGCAAAGGAGATACAAACAAAGCTATCCTAGACAGGAAGTCTCCATGTTGAGAATAAAACGTAACCTGTTCCATCACAGGCACTTTCATTGATATTGCGGTAGCTTCCTCCCATTTGGTTCTTTTTACTATTTCACCCTTTGGATTTATAAAACAAGAAATTCCAGTATTGGCCGATCGCGCAATCCATTTCCTGTTTTCGATGGCACGCAATTGGGTGTAAGCCAAAAGTTGCTTGTATCCCGGTGTATCATACCACCAAGCATCATTTGTGCTTACAGCAATAATTCCAGAACCTTTGGCACAAAATTCTCCAATAAACTCACCATAAATGGATTCGTAGCAAATAGTTGGTGCTACTTTGGTTTTTCCAACTGCAAAGTTCTTCGGTTCTTTTTCAGTTCCAAGTGATCCACTTGTTCCTCCTAAATCAAACAAGGATTCCAGAGGTTTTGTAATAAACTGAAACGGTAAAGTTTCTACACCCAACACCAACTTCATTTTGTGATAAGTGTCTATTTGGTCAGATGTATCAATCAGCAACGCAGAATTGTACGCTTCCCAAAAACCACCCTGTTTCAATTCGCGAGATGCGATTGAGTTTTCTTTTTCAAAAAAAGCATGAGTGGAAGCTCCTGTGAGTAATTTTGCTTTGGGATAATCAGCTAAAAACTCTTGAATTATTTTCACTTCATCAGAATGTATCATCATACTTTCTTCCAAGGACGAGGAAAGTGCCGTTTCTGGCGCAATGATTAAACTCGTATTTTGAGTAATCACCTCTCCACTGATTTCCATCATTTGTTTGGTTTGTTGCAAAGCCAGTTCTGCGCCTCCAAATTTTTGGTAAGGATCTACATTGGGTTGCGTCAGAACTATTTCAAGCGTTTCATTTTCCTCGCCAAGCTCAACGTTTCTTCCTATCTGAAAAGAAATAAGAATTGGCAATGAAATGGAGATGAGTAAAAGAAAAGACAGTTTTTTTATGGAAGAAATAGCATTGGTTTCCCTGAATTTTTTGACCATAAAAAATACAATTAAATTCACGAGAACAACCCACAAGCTTCCTCCCGAAACTCCAGTAAACTCATACCATTGTACCATACTTGGTGACGAAGCAAAAACATTTCCAAATGGGAGCCAAGGATGAGATAGAGCCCAGTTGTAATCTAACCATTCAAAGGCCAAAATATTAAGAACAAAAGCGATATAACCTTCTTTGTTTCCGATGTGTTTTCGTGTAAGATGAAACAGCCAAAACGGAAATGCAACCAACACTGCACTAAAGAAAAAAGCCATAAGCGCACCCGATAAGGTTGCGTGATAAATCCACCAAGTTGTGATAATATTAAACAAAGAAAAAATTACAAAAGCATGGACATATACTTTTGCCGAAGACAATTTTTGTTCGAGAATTTGATTTTCTAACCATAAAAAAGGAACTAAAGCAATGAATACGAGTGGAAAAAAATCTGTGATTCCTACCCAGCTCAAACCGAGCAGCAAACCAGAAAAAACCGAAAGCGCAAATCGTTTTAGCATATTATCTTTCTATTCGATTCTTGAATCTTAACAACAGGGAAGGAAGCAAAACCAAATTACAAAGCATTGCTACTAGTAAAGTAATAGAAACGAGTATTCCTAGTGCTTGTGTTCCCCCGTAACTGGATGCGATAAAAATTGAAAAACCAAAGAACAAAATGATTGATGTGTAGAACATACTCACTCCTGTTTCTCGCAGTGCATTATACACAGCAATACTAATATCGTTGTTATTGAGTTTTAATTCTTGTTTAAATTTCGCGAGGAAATGGATGGCATCATCTACTGCAATACCAAGAGAAATACTAAATACTAGAATTGTTGAAGGTTTTAGATCTACACCAAAATACCCCATTAATCCAGCTGTAAACAGCAATGGAATAATATTAGATATGATAGAAATCAACACAATCCAAAACGACCTAAATAAGAATGCCATTAACAATGCTATTCCTATTATTGCGAATAGCAAACTAATCAGAAGATTGATAATAAGATATTTTGTGCCTTTGGCAAAGGGAACTGTAAATCCTGTAACTTGATTTCCTATGTATGTCAAATCAATAGCTGATTTCAAACCTTCCATGTCTTGAGTTACTACTTCATCGAAATTTAGTCCGTTTAGGTCATACTCTTCATATTTATTAGAGCCACTTTCCTTCAGGTAAGCCAAATACGCAAACTCTACATAAGGAAACTCAAAGAGAATAGAATCCAAATAACTTGCTTTTTCTTCTGTAGTTCCTGTTTCCATTTTAGCTACCAAAGCATTTATTGCTCCTTTGTCTGGGTTAAGAATTTGATCTACATCCGGTTTCACTTTCTCTATTAAGCTATCCAGCTTATCCACTCCCATGTCATAAATTTGTGAGGTAATTCTAGTTTTTGTACCAGAACTATCCATAAACATATTCAAAGAAATACCCACTGTGGTTATGGTATCTTCTTCTAGTTTTCTTGAAATTTTTCTTAAATATTTGGTTTCAGGAATTTGGTAATCACTTGGCGCACCTTCGTAAATAACAGACTGATTCACAAATTTCAGAGCATCAACGAGCGAAGTAGTTCGGGATACAACCGGGTAAGATTCCAGATATCGCTGGACGCTGTCTACTTTTTCTAACACGTTTCTTCTGAATCTGTTTCTTTTGTTTTTTACATCCAGTACAATTTCAAAAGGCATAGTTCCTGCCAAATGATCTTGAAACATAACCAAATCTGTTTTTACCTTATCGCCATTCGGCAAATCATCTACCATTTTACCAGAAGGTTTGAGGAAGGTAATTCCGTAAATACAAACCGCTACCACTAATATTGCAGTTCTAAAAACTAATTTCTTTTTGTGCCTTACAGTATGTCTCAAAATAGTAAGCAACTTACCTATCCAGTTCTTTTCCAAATGTTTCATGTGCCTCTGTTTTGGAGGATTTAGAAAACTAAACAAAATAGGGATTAAAACTGTAGTGAGTAAAAAGAGTAAAATGATACTAAAGAAAGCCACCGAACCAAACTCGAACAGCAACAAACTATTGGTAAATACAAACGTACCAAAACCAAATGCAGTTGTTACATTGGTAAGGAACGTAATGTGACCTATTTTTGTAATTACATTCTTGAGAGCGTAGTCTTGATCATTTGAATCCAGATAAAGCTGCTGATACTTATTAATAAGGTATACACAGTTTGGAATACCGATTACAATAATCAGCGGAGGCAACAAGCCCATTATCACGGTTAGTTTATATCCGTATAATCCTACAATTCCCATTGTCCAGGCTACTCCTATCAATACAATAAGTACCGAAATAGCTACAACACGAACCGATCTGAAAAAGAAAAACAGAACCAAAACCGTTGCCAATAATGACAGAGCCATAAACTTAGATAACTCCGAACGTATCTTGAGCATATTTGTAGCTCTAATGAATGGAAGTCCTGTGTAATAAAATTCCCCGTTAAAATTCTTCTCATATTTAGACCCAATAGCTCTTATTTCTTCCACAAATTTCCCTCGTTCTTTCGAATTAAAAAATTCTGGATTTACCATGAGCATCATGGCATGAAAATTCTCTTTGTCGTTGAATACAGTTCCATCGTAAAAAGGTAAACTTCTAATTTTACTCTTTATTAATTCAAGTTCTTCTTGCTCTTTTACTTTGTTTGGGGAAATAGGTACAATGGCAAAAGGAGCTGTACTGTCTGGTTTTTCTATCGTGTAAAAATTTGCCTCAGAGAAAGAAGAATCAATCCCTTGAATTTGAGCCAACTCGATTCCAAGTTCTCTCCACTTATTGAATTTTTCGACAGAGTAAAAATCTTCGTCTTGAACGCCAATCAGAATATTGAAGCCATCACTACCAAACATCTCTTTGAATTCTTCGTAGGCTACATAATCAGGATGATCCTGAGGGAGCAACTTTGGCATCTCGTAATCTAACTCTACGGTAGTAGCATAGTAACCAAAAAAAGAAGTGATTAGAGCTAATACCAGAAGGATTATAATTCTAAAATTCAGTATGAAGTGTGCAAGTTTTTCTCCCAAAATTATTTTTTATAAAATTAATAAAAAAATGGCTAACCTTAAATAAAGTTAGCCATTCCTTAACCGTTCTATAACTTGTTTGTTATTTCTTCAATAATTTTCCAATCATTTTTGATACTTCCTCGTTCAACTCTTCAGCCATTTCAGCATCAATTAAGATTCTTCCACTGTGCTCATCGTAAATAATCTTTTTTCTAGATGCAATTTCGATTTGTCTTTGTGGCGGTATACTAATAAATGAACCTCCAGAAGCTCCTCTCTCCACTGGCACTACTGCCAATCCATTCTTAGCTCCTCCTCTAATTCTTTTGTAAGCTCTCAACAATCTTTCGTCAATTTTCTTTGCTTCTTTTTCAGATTTCTCTGCCAATACAGCCTCTTCATTTTCAGTTTCTGAAATGATTTCGTTCAGCTCTTTGTTCTTTTGATCCAGTAAATCTTGTTTTTCTTGAACACGAGCAATAGCTTCTTCCAAAACTTCTTTCTTGCTTTCTGATTTAAACTTAAATTCTTTGATTTTCTTTTCGCACAATTGAATTTCTAATTCTTGAAACTCAATTTCTTTTGACAACGAATCAAACTCTCTGTTATTTCTAACATTTCCTTGTTGTTCTTTGTATTTCTGGATGATTTCATTCGCATCCACCATCATGTTCTTTCTGTCAGAAACTTTTGTATCCAATTCAGCAATCTCTGCTTCAATGTTCTCTTTTCTTATTGTAAGTCCAGCTATTTCATCTTCTAAATCTTGAACTTCCAAAGGTAATTCTCCTCTGATTGTTCTGATTTTATCAATATTCGAGTCGATTAATTGAAGTGTATAAATTGATCTCAATTTATCTTCAACTGTTTGAATTTTTTTTGCCATATCTTTTAACGTGATGTTTTTCGAACTGCAAATGTACACAATTCTTCTTTATTATAACAGAGAATCACAATTCATTTTAGTCCAAAATCATTATGAAACTATACATTTCTATCCATTAATTTGTAAAAATTTAAAAAACAATCATTGGATTTTAAGCAATATAATCAGTACATTTACCTCTGGCTTGATACCAAAATCAAGTCTTTGACACAATAAAATAATGATAATTAATAAATTACAAACCACTTTAGCATTCATTCTATTAGCTGGATTTGCACTTTCGCAAGGGACAGTTGATCGAGATAAATTTTGTTCACACGACCAAGATTTGTACGATCGATATCAGACGGACGCAAATTTTGCTCGAGAAGTAGATTCGGTGGAGCAGGTTCAAAATGCTCACTTAGCTTCTTACAAAGAAAGCTCAAATAGAGCAGGAACTATTTATTACATTCCAGTTGTGTACCACGTGTTGCACGAAGGTGGAGCCGAAAATATTTCTGACGCTCAAATTAAAAGCGATTTAAAAGATTTGAATGACACTTACAGAAAAAGAAACGCAAATGTAGGCGCTGTAAATCCAGCATTTTCTGGAATTTCTGCTGATGTTGAAATTGAATTTAGATTGGCACAAAAGAAAAATGATGGTTCATGTTTTAGTGGAATTACAAGAACTTATTCAGCGACAACAAACACTGGAGGAAACGGTGCAGCAGATGCGGTTAAACTAGAACATGGAGATTTTCCTGGCAATAAATACATGAATATATATGTAGCTAAAAATATTGGTGGAGCTGCTGGCTACACATACCGACCAGGCCCACCATTCTATGCGGATATGAGAAATGGGATTCACGTTCTCCATACTTATGTTGGAACAATTGGTACGTCCACTCAAACTGGTTATAACACAACTATTTCTCACGAGGCAGGCCATTGGCTAAATTTAGCTCACCTTTGGGGAAATTCAAATAATCCTGGTTTATCTTCTAATTGTTCTGGCGATGACGGGGTGTCAGATACGCCAAACAGTATTGGATGGACGTCATGTAACACTTCAGGAGTATCTTGTGGAACATTGGACAATGTAGAAAACGTAATGGAATATTCATATTGTTCTAAAATGTTTACGAACGGACAAAAAACAAGAATGAGAGCTGCTGTAACGTCTGGTACAGGAGGAAGAAATAATTTGATTACCGCTTCGAACCATACATCTACTGGAATCTTCGATGATATTTTGTGCAGAGCAGATTTTGAAGCTGAAGGTGAATCAGTTTGTGAAAACAAACCTATCCAGTTTTACGACAATTCGTATCACAATGCTACCTCTTGGAATTGGAGCTTTCCGGGAGGAACGCCTTCTACATCCAACCAACAAAATCCTATTGTAACCTACAACAATCCTGGCAGACACAATGTCTCTCTTACAGTGACAAATGCCAGCGGAACAATTTCGATAACAAAAACTCAATATATGAGAGTATTACCAGATTGGGGTTTAGCTATGCCATTTACCGAAGGATTTGAAATCACAGAGTCGCAATTTGAAGACAGCTGGGAGACCATTGCTGATGATACAAACTCTTGGTCTTTGAACTCGGCTAACTTTAGTGGTTCCAATAGCGCAATGCTGAGAAACTATACTATTAGTGACGGTCAAGAAAGTGAAATTGTAAGCCCTTCATTAAATCTAACAGGGAATACAGCTGTAAACATTTCTTTTAAGTATGCCTACGCAAGAAAAACTACCTCAACTGGAGAATCTGTTCAGTTTTTAATATCAAATAACTGTGGCGAAAGCTGGGTAATTGCAAGAGGATTGAATCCTACTACTGCTGCAACTAACTCAGAATTCTTTCCAACATCTAACCAATGGGGAGCACAAAACATTACTATTAATAACTCATTTTACTCTTCAAACTTTAGGTTTAAGATTAAAGTGACAAACGGAAACGGAAATAACTTTTTCATTGACGACATCAACATCAATACAACTGTTGGAATTGAAGAAGTAGAAGGACTAACAGACTTGAATTTATATCCAAACCCGATGAACAACAACGCTACTGTTTCTTTGAATTTGAGTAAAGAAAGTGAAGTAAGCGTTTCACTTCTAAACACACTGGGTCAAACTGTTCGAACGATTGCTTCAGAAGTTAACTTGAATCAAGGTGAACACAACATGAATATTGAGAAAGGAAATCTTGTTCCTGGAATCTACTTTTTATCAGTAAACCTGAATGGAAATAGAAAAATAGAAAAATTGATTATACAATAAATTTTATTCATTTTGAATAATAAAAAGACCGATTGAATTTCAATCGGTCTTTTTTATTTCAGCTCATCAAGCTTTAAAAGATGTCCTAATTTTATTTTTGTATGAGTAGTCGATTACATTCATATCATTTATTAAACTCTTAAAAAAATGAGACACTAAACCTTGCCAAAAAAAAGGCCCTTGAAACAAGGACCTTTTTGTTAGATCATATTAGTTGAATTTTAGAATTTGTAACTAAATCCAATGTTCAATACTTCTTTGAATTGAGCTCTTCTTCCTGTGAAAGAAATTTCGTTTCCACTATCATCCGTTGCAGTTAATGGAAGTAAAATATCGTGATCATAAATTAATGTTGTAGAAATACTTGCTGAAATGTATTTGTTAATCTTCATGCTGATAAGTACATCCCACAACACATCAATATTTTGAGGACTTTCGATATAATTAGAAAACAATGTCAATTGGGTTTTCAAGTTTACATTTTTCATCACATCCTTTTGGTATTTTGCCATAAATAGTCCCCCTAGCTCATTTCTCAAAGTTGAATTTGTATCTACACCGTAAGCTCCAACAGCATTCAAAGCATTATCCAATACAAAAGTTCCTCTGTAAGATACAGGGGCTAAGAAAATAGATAAAGATTTGTTTGGTTTGTAATCGATCCCGATAGCACCTGTTAGATAACCTGGCGACATAATTCTGGAAATCACATTAGTATTCGTTGCATCCCCGAAACCAGGTGCAAATTGAGATCTAAAGTTTAACAAACCACCATAATAAAGTTTTTTATTCTTTTTAAATTGTTGTCCGTATTTTGAGTTCAATTCAATTCTATCGTCACTTTTTATCCAAGGACCATTGTCTTGACTGATCAAACCATAAGCTAAATCCAACGAATTATCCCAAGCTCTCTTACCTTTTTTGTAGTTAGCAAACAAACTCATTAATGAGTTTCCAGATACACTACTTTGCCCCCCTCCTTGCCAATTTGACAATGCAACTTGACCAAAATTTACTGCAAAAGTTCCTCCTTTCTTCCATCCATCCTCAGATTTTTCATCTGATTGAGCCAGTACTCCTTGATCTACATTTTTTGTTGCCTCATCAGAAGTTTGCTGTGCTATTGCAGCAGGTAAAATAGCTCCGATTAAGATAATTGAGGTAATTATTCTTTTCATTTTCTTGATTTTAGGTTTATATTAATTTTAATTGAGTTAGATAGTTTAGTTGTATCTTTAACCAAAAGATTGCGCAAAACTAATATTACAAGTTTTTACTGCTAATCTATTAACAAAAAAATAACCGACAATTTATGTCAAAAAAGACCGAAAAAAGCCTAAAAAAGGGGCTTAAAAGAAAGATTATTCATTTACTTTCTGAATCCAACAGCAAATCATACAATTCCAAGCAAGTTGCCAAAGCATTGGGTTTTCATCAACCGATGAAGAAAAAACTAGTTCATCAAATCATGGAAGATATGCTTCGTGACAAAGTAATTACTCCTCAGAACAATGGGTTTGTTATGGCTTCTTCCTTCTCTAGTAACGAAGGAATTATAGAATTTACATCCAAAGGAAGTGCTTATATTTTAATAGAAGGAGAAGACGACATCTACATTTCGAAAGAAAAAACAAGAAATGCACTAGATGGCGATTTGGTGAGCTACTCTCTCATAACAAACACTCGCAAGAAAAAACCTGAAGGCGCTGTAGATAGAGTTTTGAAAAGAAAGAAAACCGAATTTGTGGGAACTTTGCAAGTTTCTGAAAAATTTGCTTTTGTAATTACTGATAGCCGAAGAGTTCATGTAGATTTCTTTATCGATTTAAAACACATGAATAAAGCCAACAATGGCGATAAAGTAATTGTAGAATTGATGAACTGGCCAGAAAAGCTAAATTCACCTTTTGGAAAAATCACAAAAATACTAGGGAAATCAGGCGAAACCAATACCGAAATGAATGCAATTATGGAAGATTTTGAGCTTCCGTATGAATTTCCTGCAGAGGTATTGCAAGCAGCTGAGGATGTAGATACTACAATCTCCAAAAAAGAAATTGCAAAACGTAGAGATTTTAGAAACGTGGATACTATTACGATAGATCCGTTTGACGCTAAAGATTTTGATGATGCTATTTCATACAAAGAATTGGAAAACGGAAACCTTGAAGTAGGAGTGCACATTGCCGATGTATCTCATTATGTTGTACCAGGAACAATTATTGACAATGAAGCTGTAAACCGAGGAACCTCTGTATACTTGGTAGACAGAGTTGTTCCTATGTTGCCTGAGGTTTTGTCAAATCAAGTTTGTTCATTGAGGCCAAATGAAGAAAAATTGACTTTTTCAGCCGTGTTTGAATTGGACAAAGATGCCAAAATTAAAAGCAGTTGGTTTGGGAGGACAGTCATAAATTCCAACAGAAGATTTACCTACGAAGAAGCTCAGGAACGTATCGAAACCAAACAAGGAGATTTTCAAACAGAAATAAACAGACTGAATGATTTGGCGCAAATCATGAGAGCCGAGCGAATGAGTAAAGGTGCTTTGAACATAGAATCAACAGAGGTAAAGTTTATTGTAGAAGATGGAAAACCAGTAGGTGTTAAATTGAAAATATCGCAGGAAGCACACAAATTGGTGGAAGAATTTATGCTTTTGGCCAACAAGCATGTTTCTCGCTTTATTGGAATTCCTAAAAAAGGAGAAGCGAAGTACCCAAATATTTACAGAATACACGACCAGCCAAGTGAAGAAAAAATAGCTGATTTGCATCGTTTTGTTGCCGATAATGGCTATGAAATAAAAAAAGTGAAAGACAAACCACTTTCTTTTGCACTGAATAACCTATTGACCGAAGCAAAAGAAAACAGAGAAGTAAACTTCATCGGGCCTATGGTAATTCGATCTATGGCAAAAGCAGTTTACTCTGCCGAAAACATTGGGCACTACGGTCTTTCATTTGACTATTACTCGCATTTCACTTCGCCTATTCGTAGGTATCCAGATTTGATGCTTCACCGAATTTTACAAAATTTCTTGGATAAGAAAGCTCCAAATATCAGTGAGGATGAAATAGAACAGCAGTCTAAGTATTTTTCTAATCAAGAAAAAAAGGCAACTGATGCCGAAAGAGCTTCTACTAAATTTATGCAAGTTGTATTTATGGAAGACAAAGTAGGACAAGAGTTTGCAGGAACTATCTCGGGAGTTACCAGTTATGGAATATTTGTAGAAATAACCGAGAACAAATGCGAAGGTTTAATTCGAACAAACGCTATCACACAAGATAGATTCTATTTTGAGGAAGATGGGAAGAAATTGGTAGGAAAGAAGTTTGGTGACGAACTAAAAATGGGATCGAAGGTTACAATAGAAATCACGAAAGTAGATATGGTGAATAGGACTATTGATATGGAATTGATTGATTTTGATAAAATATAAAAATTTTAAAGTTCTAACTGGTGTTCTTTATTGTTAGGATTTTATTAAAGGAATTAAAGTCTATTTTTTAAAATTCTCACTAATTTAAATCTGTTTAAAACCTGGGGTATTATTTTTATATTGCTTTTATTAATTTTGAAACATACCTCTTAAAGAAAATAAACCGTCATTCAGACAAAATATTATTAGAATTAATAGTCTAACACTTAGTTTTTTGTATTCTTGGCAAGAAAATTTTACAAAAACAAATTATGAAACAAAAGTTTAAATATTTAAAATTCAGCTATATACTAGTCTTTTTTATTTGTCAAAACTCTGTCGTGTCATTTTCTCAGTACTACTCTACCACAGCTATTAATTTAATTGACTCGCTAAGATTGGGAAAGGAAGGTGATTTATATCTTGATACATTAAATGAAAATTATAAAATTGGCTTATCCAATGGAAAACTTGGCTCTCTTTCAGACAAACAAGACATTGATTCGATTACAATAACCAATGACTCTTTATTCGTTCATATTAGCAATGGAAAAAAAGCGGGTACCTCAATCAACTTCACTAAGCCATCTTACGAAAAAGGATTACAAGTATTCGTTTGGAATATAAACAATACAAATCAACCAAATATAGACAACAGGAGACAATGGGGGGCTCCTACCTACGGAACTATTACACTGGACAGTTTGGGCGATTCTCTTCACCAAGCCTTATCGCTCAATTATATAGAAGGATACTTCTTTAAATTCATGGGCACCTTAATTGTCCAAAATTCAGGTATATTTAATTTTACCGCTACTTCTGATGATGGATCCAGAATTGATATAGACGATTTAGTAATAGTTGACAACTGGTTTAATCAAGCTCCAACAAGCATTTCAAATGGTGTTTGGCTGGCGAAAGGAGAACATAAGATAAGTTTTTGGTATTACCAAGACAATGGATCCAGATACATGAGTTTTCAATGGGGTGCTAATCCGGATGGTTATATACCAGGAAGTCTTATAAAAGGAGATCAATTTTATGTGAAATAATCCTTTGTATCCATCGAAGATATACTTATCACTCAAACCCTACAAGAGAAGAAATACTTATTAAGTACAATTCTATAAAGCCCATCGCTTTTCTTTATCTCATTTATCTTTTTTCTAATAACTCAATTAATAAGTATCTTTGCAAATCGAATAAACATGCAAAGAAAATTCAATGGAATACAATCACAGTGAGATAGAAAAGAGATGGCAGAAAGAATGGGCGAAAAATAAGGCATTTGCTGCACAAGAAAACTCTGAAAAACCAAAGTTTTACTCTTTGGATATGTTTCCTTATCCTTCGGGAGCTGGACTTCATGTAGGACATCCACTGGGTTACATTGCATCAGATATTTATTCGCGTTACAAAAGGCTAACAGGCTACAATGTATTGCACCCAATGGGATACGATTCGTTTGGATTACCTGCCGAGCAATATGCTATTCAAACTGGGCAACACCCAGAAGTTACTACCAAAACAAATGTAGAACGATACCGTAAGCAAATGGATCAGATTGGTTTTTCATTTGATTGGGACAGAGAAGTGAGAACTTCATCGCCTGAATATTACAAATGGACTCAATGGATTTTTAAAGAAATATTTGCTTCTTGGTACAACAAATCAACCAACAAAGCCGAGAAAATTGAAACACTGATTGCTGTTTTTGAAACAGAAGGAAATGCAAACGTAAAAGCAGCTTGCGCAGAAACAGAGATATTTACTGCCGACCAATGGAGTAAATATACGGAGAAAGAACAAAACGATATTTTGATGAATTACCGTTTGGCATTTTTGTCGGATACAATGGTAAACTGGTGTCCAGCACTAGGAACTGTTCTGGCAAATGACGAAATAAAAGACGGAGTTTCTGAACGTGGAGGACATCCAGTAGTTCAAAAACTAATGAGGCAATGGAGCATGAGAATTACTGCTTATGCCGAGCGTTTGATTCAGGGATTGGATACTATTGATTGGAGTGATTCAATAAAGGAGCAACAAAGAAATTGGATTGGAAAATCGAAAGGGGCTGCTATGATCTTTGAGGTAGAAAACTCAGATAAAAAGATTGAGGTATTTACTACAAGACCTGATACCATTTTTGGAGTAAACTTTATGGTGCTTGCGCCAGAGCACGAATTGATAGCTGAAATCACTACTCCTGTACAAAAAGAAGCGGTAGAAAATTACGTACACCAAGCTAGTTTGAAAACGGAAAGAGACAGACAAGCGGATGTGAAAAACATTACAGGTGTGAATACAGGTGCTTTTGCTATTCATCCATTTACGGGTGAAAAAGTACAGATTTGGATTGGAGATTATGTATTGGTTAGTTACGGAACTGGAGCTGTGATGGCAGTGCCGGCTGGCGACCAAAGAGATTGGGATTTTGCAACTCATTTTGGAATCGAGATTAAAAATATATTTGAAAACGTAGATATTTCGGAAGGAGCTTGCGAAGACAAATCGGCAATTTTGTGCAACTCAGATTTCTTGGATGGACTCAATGCCAAAAAAGGAATTGGAGCTGCTATAAAAGCAATCCAGGAAAAAGGCTGCGGAAAAGGAATGACGAATTACAGGTTGCGTGATGCCATTTTCTCGAGACAAAGATATTGGGGAGAGCCCTTTCCTGTGTATTTCGAAAATGACATTCCTAAGACAATTGAAGATGAGTTTTTACCTATAGAATTACCCGAAGTAGAAAAATACTTGCCAACCGAGGATGGCGAACCGCCATTGGGGAATGCCAAAACTTGGAGCTGGTGTAGAAACAAAAAAATACTGAAAGATAACGAGAAGCAAAATGGAGTTTGCACTTGGCCAATGGAGCTGAACACAATGCCAGGATGGGCAGGAAGCTCATGGTATTTCTTGAGGTACATGGATCCAAAAAACGAAGAGGTTTTTGTATCGAAAGAAAAAGCTGATTACTGGGGGCAAGTTGATTTATACATTGGAGGAGCCGAACACGCAACAGGGCATTTATTGTACTCTCGTTTTTGGACAAAGTTCTTATGCGATATGGGATACATTTCGTTTGAAGAGCCTTTCAAGAAATTGATCAACCAAGGAATGATTTTAGGGAGAAGTAGTTTTGTTTATCGAAATAAAGAAAATGGGAAATTCGTGTCATTTGATAAACGAAAAGAATACAAAACTGCAAGATTACATGCTGACATTTCATTTGTAAATAATGATAAACTTGATGTTGAAGCTTTCAAAAACTGGAGAGAAGAATATAAAAATGCTGAATTCATCACCAATGAAAACGGAGATTACATGTGCGGAAGCGAAGTAGAAAAAATGAGTAAATCCAAATACAACGTCCAAACTCCAGATGAGTTGGTAGAGAAATTTGGTGCGGATACATTAAGATGTTACGAAATGTTTCTTGGCCCATTGGAGCAAGCAAAACCTTGGGATACAAATGGAATAAATGGAGTAAATGGATTTTTAAAAAAACTATGGAGATTGTTTCATCAAGGAGAAACTTTTAGCGTTTCGGAAGGTGAAGCAAGCAAAGAATCTTTAAAAACTCTTCACACCGCAATTAAGAAGGTGACAGAAGATTTGGAGCGTTACTCTTTCAATACGATAGTTAGTGGGCTGATGATTGCTGTAAACGAACTTACAGCTCAAAAATGCAACAACAAAGAAGTGCTTGAGCAACTCATAGTTTTGGCTTCGCCTTACGCACCGCATATTTGCGAGGAGCTTTGGAATAAGTTAGGCAACACAGAGAGTGTTTCCTTTGCGACTTGGCCAGAATTCAAACCAGAATATTTGATTGAGGCGAACCACACTTATCCTGTTTCTTTCAATGGAAAAATGAGGTTTAAACTGGAATTACCAACAGAACTGAGTAAAGACGAGATTGAAAAGGCTGTTTTGGCTCACGAAAAAACAACTCATTATCTTGAAGGAAAACCAATAAAGAAATTAATAATTGTACCAAAAAAGATTGTTAATGTAGTGATCTAAGTTGTTTTAGTTTTTTCTAATATTTTATATATTAGAGAATAACCAATAAAAAACTATCAACTATGGGACTAACAAAATTCCTTAATAAAATCTTTAGAGGAAAAGAAAACTCGCTGAAAACAATGGGAAACACAACCGATACTACTAATTATTTAACTAGTAATCCCGATAAAAAGTTAAAAGTAAGAACGGTAGACGCTACCCAAGACGCAAGGAATTTAGCCCGTAATACACTGAACACAAGTGCAATTAAAGCATCTAAACCCGCATCTAAAGCAAAAAACTTAAGAAAAGAATCTGAGAACAAATCACTTGAAAAAAGAGAGATTATTTTCAACTAAATAATAGAAAAAGTCAAGCTGATTTTAACCAAAAATTAGTTTGTTTGTTAGGACCAACCTCAAATGTTTTTTTGGGGTTGGTTTTTTTATTGTAAAATTTTTCCTTGAATAATCTTATCTTTACGAATCTAAAAAGCAATATACAAAGCTTAGACACGTAATACAATGCGATGAAACAAATTATTTTACTCCTTATAACTACGTTAATTTCCTTCACATCAAAGGCTCAAAGCGAAGAAGTTTCCTTCTTTTTTGGTTCTTCTTATTACATTGGAGATTTAAACTCCAAGCACTTTGATCAAAATACTAATCCTGCCCTTGGGATTATGTACAAGCGAAATCACCGAAACGACAGATATTCGTTCAGGCTGCAATTTAGCTATGGAAAAATTGAAGCTTATGATATTCAATCTTCAGACGATTGGCAACGAAACAGGGACCTAAATTTTCAAAGTACCATTTTGGAATTGGGTGCCATTATGGAAGTTAATTTCAATAAATACAGGGTTGGACAAACAGAAAAGCTAAACCAAACACCATATTTGTTTTTTGGAATTGCTGGCTATAATTTTAAACCTAAAGGATTGTATAACGACAGTTGGTATGATTTACAAGCATTAGGAACTGAAGGTCAAAATACTTCGGCAAACCCAGATGATTATTACAAACTAAATCAATTAGCAGTCCCGGTTGGAATTGGATTTAAGAGAAACATTAACCAAAGTTGGGCATGGTCGTTTGAATATGGCGCTCGTATCCTATTCACTGATTTTCTGGATGATGTGAGCGGAAAATATGCCAACCCTCAGGTTTTGGCAAACGAATCGGGAGTTTTAACTCCAATACTTGCCGACAGAAGTTACAACCAAGTAGGAAATCAAAACATAGGTGTAGATAGAGGGAATCCTGCCCTGAAAGATTGGTATTTCTTTGCTGGTTTCACACTTTCTTATTCATTCAATAAAGGAGATGAATGCACCAATGCTTTTAAGCGAAAAGAATAAGAATGCTTGAGTCTTTGCTCCATATTGATACAGAATTATTTCTTTTTTTCAACGGAATACACACTCCATTTTTTGATACAATTATGTATTGGGTGAGCCACAAATTTTTCTGGGTTCCATTCTATGCTTTACTAGTTTTCTTGCTTTATCGTTTTTATGGTTCAAAAAAAGGAACTGTCCTTACCTTACTTGTCATTCTTACTTTTGGACTCACAAATACACTATCTGTCAAAGCTTTTAAAAATGTTTTTGAAAGACCAAGACCCTGTCACAATGAAATGATAATGGAGCAAACTCATATCCTAAACGACCATTGCGGAGGCAAGTGGGGGTTTGTTTCTTCTCATGCCAGTAATGTTTTTGGATTAGCCACTCTCATTTTTTTCTTTCTCGGAAAACGAATAAAAAGAATAGGATTTGGAATGTTTTTTTGGGCAGCAGCCGTGAGTTACAGCCGAATTTACCTGGGTGTTCATTACCCGCTTGATATTATTTGTGGTGGACTGCTTGGGATTTCAGTTGCTACATTCGTCTATTCTTTAGCAGTAAAAACCAAACTAATTCTTCCTACAAGGAATTCGTAAATAACTCTATTTTCTCTTTCAAGACTGCCAATAATTCTTCATTGGCCAATTCACCATTTTTAATATTGTCATAAAAACTTGCCAAACTAAAATATACCGGAATTGTAGAGTAATTATTTTTTTCATTGAAATTGTGTTATAATCACTAAGTTAAATTGCTTGGCTTCTGAAGTCAATTAATTGACCAACCAATGTTAGTCTTCGATTACCTTAAATCCCTCTTTCTGGGTAATAGCAACAACTCCAGGCAATTCTTTTCCTTCCAAATATTCTAGCATAGCTCCACCGCCTGTGGATACATAACTCACACTATCGCCTAATTCATATTTGTTGATTGCGGCAACGGAATCTCCACCTCCAATCAATGAAAAACTTCCTTTTTCTGTTGCTTCTACTACGCTGTAAGCTATGGCTTTTGTGCCTTTCTCAAAACTTTCCATTTCAAAAACTCCCATGGGTCCATTCCAAAGAATTGTAGCTGAATTTGTCACCACAGTTTTGAATTGTTCAATTGTTTTGGTACCAATATCTAATCCCATCCAACCGTCTGGAATTTCAAATATATTGCACTCCGACTGATTTGCTTCATTGCTGAAAGAATCCGCGATAATGGAATCAACCGGTATGTGTAAATTTACACCTAATTTCTTGGCTTTTTCTATAATTTCTAGCGCTGTAGAAATTTGATTATTTTCTACTAGTGAGCTTCCTATTTTTCCTCCCTGTGCTTTGATAAAGGTATAACTCATTCCACCTCCAATAATAATATCTGTTACTTTATCCATCAAGTTTTCAATGACATTGATTTTACCCGAAACTTTAGCTCCACCGATAATGGCAGTAAAAGGCTTTTTGGGTTCGGACAAAACTTTCTCTAAACTATTGATCTCGTTTTCCAACAGGTTTCCAAATGATTTATTTCCTGTAAAGTAATTTGCAACCATTGTAGTGGAAGCATGTGCTCTGTGCGCTGTCCCAAAAGCATCGTTCACATAAAAATCTCCTAATTGAGATAGTTCCTCTGCAAAATATAAATTTCCTGCAGTTTCATGTTTGTAGAATCTCAAGTTCTCCAAAACCATAACTTCTCCCGGCTTTAATTCAGCTGACATATTTTTGGCCTTTTCGCCAATGCTTTCCTCACAGAATTTAACCTCTTTATTCAATAATTCACTTAAATGAGACACCAAATGCTTCATCGAAAATTTCTCTTCGAATCCCAATTTAGGTCTTCCAAGGTGTGACATAACAATTACACTTCCTCCATCCGCAATTATTTTATTTAATGTAGGTAAGGCAGCTCTCATTCTTGTGTCATCAGTTATATTGAATTCAGCATCCAATGGGACATTGAAATCTACTCTTACTAGTACTTTTTTGTTTTTGAAATTGTGGTTTGAAAATGACATCAGTTATACGTTTTATTGAATTAAATAAAAAAAGAGGCTCCTTTCTACAGAAACCTCTTTGTTTTGATTCGTTATTAAATTAAGGACACCCAGATTTTTCTATTTTACCAGGAACAGAAGGACATCTGTCAGTAAAATCTGACACTCCATCGTTATCTGAATCTGGTAAATATTGAGGCAAAGCGTACTGATAAAAATCAATAGGCAAAGCACCTGGTCTTCTTGTTTGTTGCACAGTATAAATATCTCTTTGCACCAAATTACTCAAGTTTTCATTCTCTGTTACTGCTTCTCGGAATTTGTTGGCAAGCGCTTCGTATCCTTCCGGATTGAAGTTGGCAAGTGCAAATGTATTGTCTCCAGTTCCTTGTTTTAGCGCATCAAAATGACTCATGAAATCACCAATCTCCTGGAACATTTCAGTTATGTAACTTGAGTTTTGCTTAGCAAAGTAATCAATATTTTCGCTGTAGTATTCTGCTAATTCTTTTGATTTTTCGAACCCTTTCGCAGAATCTTTAGCTCTGTAATACATCATGGCTGTGTAGTTCAACAACTCGTCTATTTTACAACTCTTAATTGGAAATGATTCGTATTGCTTATCCAAAAGTGCGATAGCTCTCTCTCTATATTCTTTCACTTTAGCATCGTTAGCACCAGTAGAGTCTGGCGTTCTTTCTAAAGTAAATGCAGAGTTCACGTACGATTCAGCCAATTGCATGTAATGCATTCTTGCAGAACGAATCATTCTCATTGTGTAGTAATCACAGAAAACTTCTTCTTTCTCAATGTTACCCCAATTGAAACCATCATTTCCTTCTACTCCATTCACATCCTTTTCCTCACCCATCAATAAAGAATACATTTTTTCTTGATTGTGACCTGGGTTCACTATTGGAACAAACTTAGCTGTCATCCCTTCATTCTGAAGGTATTTACTCAAACCTCTGTTACTTCCTTGAATTGCTGTAGAGGTAAAGCACAAAGGCCTATTCCATTTGTAAGCAGCTAATACATCAATAATTGCCATATCAGCTTTTGTGATGTAACCTCCAGACAAAGTCCATTCTATTCTGTCTACCATGCTACTTCTTTGATCTTCTCTCACCAATCCACTAGCTACAGCCGCATCCTTATCCACATCAATGTACAGCTTATTGAAAGGCACTCTTCCATAACCGTATTGTGCATCTCTTGGGTTTTGATCTCTACCATTTTTCATATATTCAATGAAATCTCTGGCAGAAACTTGCTGATTATTAGGGCTAATTACGATAATATCTCTAGTTCCTGCCCTAAATTCTGGTTCGTCTAACAACGTTTCAACCGCCTCAGCTTTGTAGGTTTTTCTTTTTAGATGATTATAATGCCAGTCTGAACTCAATAAGCTATAGTTCATCACTTTCATATCGGTTCTTATTCCCTCTACTTCTTGGGCATACCAAAGCGGGAAAGTATCGTTATCCCCAAAACAGAATAAAATTGCATTTGCATCACACGAATTCAGGTAATTCTTGGCTATTTCTCGAGCAAAATATCTGTCGCTTCTGTCGTGATCATCCCAGTTCTGGACCCCCATAATTACAGGAGCTGACAAAGCAATCACCGTAGCCATATAAGCCAATGCAGTTTTATTTTTGACAGATTTATTAATAAACATTGGAACAACTACCATTGCAATTCCTACAACTGCCATAAATAATATTGAGTATGAAAATTCATGTGTTCCTCCTGTAACGGTTTCAACTAAGAAAAACAAAACTCCAGAACCTAAAGCAATTAAAATTCCATTCTTCAATGATTTAATCTCATTGTTCTTAGCCCAAGTATATATTGCTAGTACTCCAAAACCTATCCAAATTGCAAAAGCATAGAAGGATGCAGCTACTGCATAATCTCTTTCACGTGGCTCATAAGGTCTTTGATTCAGATAAATAACAATTGCTAAACCAGTAAAAAAGAACAACAAGAAAGTAGAAAAAGCATCCTTTGGCGATTTCACTATTAAAAAGATAAGTCCCATCAATCCTAATAGTAATGGTAGATAATAATACGTATTGTATGCCTCGAACTGAGACATAGTTTGTGGCAAATCATTCTGTGTTCCAACTCTCTCTTTGTCTATAAAATTAATTCCAGACAACCAGTTTCCTCGAGTCAAAGCTCCTTTGTAAATCATTCCATCACCCCCATAATATTCATTGTGACCTTGAATATCATTCTGTCTTCCAACAAAATTCCACATTAAATACCTGAAGTACATCCAACCTATTTGATAATCTTTGAAATATCTAAAGTTTTCTGCACCAGTAGGGATGAATAAATCCTTGTACCCATTTCCTTCTTTGATTTTAGGCTCTTTTGCTCTTACAGCTTTGTTACCTGAATAACCCGACCAATTCATATATCCTTGAATTTTCTCGGTACGAGTATCAAACATTCTAGGGAAAGTAGAGTACTGGTTAGCCATACCTGCCGGATATTCTTGTTTAAAAATATTAGCAGTAGGAATATACTCTTGATTCACTTCAACTCCCGAAAGATTAAGACTAGCTAAAAATTCATTGGCTTCAAATTCGCTCTGAAAAGAATACTTCTTGCCTTTGGCCGAAACTGTGTAAGCTTTGAAATATTTTTTTCCAACAACCTCTCCAGTATTTCCTTTTTGCGGTGAATTCCAATGAGGACCATTTATCAAGGGCCAATCTCCATATTGTTCTCTTCCAAAATAAGACATTAAAGACGGAATTGTCTCTGGATTGTTTTCATCCAATGGTGGGTTTGAATTGGACCTCACAACAATCATTGCAAACGTAGAAAACCCAATGATCATTACCAATACACTTAAAGCTGCAGTGTGATAAATCCTCATGCCTTTCTTATGGAAATAAGCCAAAGCTCCACCTAAAACAAGAGCCAAGACAATAAAGTATACGAAAGCCCCCGTATTAAAAGGAGCACCCATATCCGAAAGTGATCTTTCAAAATAATCGGCTAAAGATAAAATTGAAGGAAAAAATAATGAATTAAGGATACCTAATAACAAAATAGAGATTACCCCTGTTGCCAAAAACCCTTTGATAGAAAACTCATACTTTTTGAAATAAAACACGAATGCTGCAGCTGGTATAACAAGAAGATTCAGTAAGTGGACTCCTACTGCAATCCCGATCAAAAAGAAAATAAGTACTATCCATCTGTCAGAAGATACATTTTTTGAGTTCTCTTCCCATTTTAGAATTGCCCAAAATGATAAAGCAGTAAAAAAGGAGGACATCGCGTACACCTCGCCTTCCTCGGCAGAGAACCAGAAAGTATCACTAAACAAATAACTCAATGAACCTACAACTCCTGCACCCATTATGGCTATAAGGTCAGATTTATCCAACTCTTTTTCATTTCTCAAAACAAATTTTTTGGCCAAATGGGTAATTGTCCAGAACAGAAATAAAATTGTTAGTGCACTTGATAATGCAGAAAGAACATTCACCATAAAGGCTGCATCTTCTGGGGAAGAAAAAGAGGAAATAAGTCTTCCTAGCATCATAAAAGTAGGTGCTCCTGGTGGGTGACCAACCTCTAACCTGTTTGAAGTTGCGATATATTCTCCACAATCCCACAAACTTGTTGAAGGTTCAACTGTAGAAATAAACACAAATGAGGCTAATGCAAAAACAGCTACACCAATCCAATTGTTTATTTTTCTGTAATTCATAATGTTATTTTTGTTTCGTAGCAAATATAAAAATTAAACCCTCTTTTACTTTGATGTCAGAACAATAATTTTGTATATTTTTTATATTATTAACAACTATGTCAACCTTTAAACCTAAATTTTTCATAATTATGGTTAGTTTTGAACCTTCAATTCAAGCGAAGTACACATGAAAAAAATATCAACTTGTCCAGTTTGCGAAACAACGGAATCAATTAACTTTCTAAAAAGTCAAAATTTCAGAATCAACAACACTAAGTTTGATATAGACGAATGTGTAAACTGCGGCATGAGGTTCACAACTCCCCTTCCAAGCCCAGAAGAAATGGCAAAATACTACGATACTGACAACTACGTATCGCATACCGGAACCAAAAAAGGATTAGTAAATAAATTATTTCATACGGCTCGTTACTTCACTTTACGAAGTAAATTCAAATTGCTAACACACTATTCGAAAGGAAAAAACCATCTGGATATTGGTGCAGGGAACGGAGTTTTTATGGAGTTTGTTCAAAACAAAAATTGGAAAACGTCAGGGGTCGAACTGGATGACAGCTCGAGAAAAGCAATAGAAGAAAAATCCTTGGAGGTTGAAAAAACAATCTATGATTTGGAAAACTCCAAAACCTATGATGTAATTACAATGTGGCATGTCTTGGAGCATATTTTTGACTTAAAAAAAGATATAGCTCACATTATCAGTAAATTAAATAAAGATGGAGTATTAATTGTTGCATTGCCAAACTGCGAGTCCTACGATGCTGAAAAATACAAATCTTTTTGGGCGGCTTATGATTTACCGATTCATTTATATCACTTTAGACCTACTCAAGTAAAGCAACTTTTTAAAGAATTTGGGATGGAAGTAATTGCTCAAAAGCCAATGCTTTTTGATGCGTTTTATATTAGTTTGATAAGCGAAAAATACAAAAACGATAATAAAAACAGCTTAGGTGTTTACTTTAGAGGGTTTTATTACGGTCTAATTTCAAATTTAAAAGCCGAAAACGGATCTTACTCTAGTCAGATTTACATCATCAAAAAGAAATGAGACTGATAAGGTTTCTTGTTTTCTCTAATCTTTGGATTTCTTTAGGAGCAAGTTGTATTGCTCTAATGACTTTTCTATTCACGGAGAGAGAAATAGACATAAATCTGATTTTGTTTGTGTTTTTTTCTACGTTATTTTCCTACACTTTTCAGCGGCTAGCTAGACTTTCAAAACTAAAAATAGAAACTCCCGAATTGTGGATTGTTTCACATGAAAAGAAAGCCCGAATTATTTTAATTCTGTCGCTGGTAGGATTATTAATTTTTAATCCAATATACAGTAATTTTTACACCATTTTTCCAATTGCCCTTTTAGGAATTGTTTC